>MAAB01032302.1_pt1 | contig 131943 bp, 123 predicted proteins | sample 1115991 | NCBI WGS metagenome assembly MAAB01 (sample SAMN04961124, study PRJNA320927) | seawater metagenome | isolation source: sample BD02T18 sea water enriched with oil for 18 days | place: USA:Gulf of Mexico | collected 2013-07-27 | reverse complement strand
GAGAAAGAACTGTGTTATTATGTGCCAAGGCCTAATTTTCCTTTTGTATTACGTTGTTTGTTCGCACTTGCATTGTAACACTTATCGAGAATTAGGCCTTTTTTATGTCAAACTGTGGGGCAGCAGTGAGCACGTGTATTGTTTTAAAGATTAATCGTAATCCAAGTTATTTTGGCTAAAACCCATTGTCTAAAAAGCCTTAACCCGTATCTTTTAGACCCTCTACTTCATCGTAGACCGCCTCTTGCCAAGTATGGGAAGGTTTATAATTGAAGGTACGAGAAAATTTTTCATTTGGAAAATGAGCTCCAAAACGCGAATTTGTCAAAAGGAAAAGATACAGTTTATCCGACAGATTGAGGGTCATGGATAGCAATGATCGCTTTTTCTTGGGTATATCTACTTGTAGCTGTTTAGCATACACCTGAACCAACTCAGACCAAGTCAAATGATGGCTTGCAACGTTGTAGATGGAATTGGTAGGAGGCTCTGATAAGCCTTGTTTAATCACTTTGTCCAACACGCCTGCCAGGTTCTTAACGGCTAGTATTGAGAAAAAAGGATTCTTATTGCCACTGGTAAAATAGGTACCATTCTTCAAATTATACCCAATGGCCGGGGTGATAATAGTATCGCCTTTTCCAACCACTGAGGGCAGGCGTAATATTGTGTATGGAAGAGTCGATTTTTCTACCCATTCCTCTCCCTTCGCTTTTGAGGTTTGATAGGCAACCCCTAAGTAGCGAGTTCTAGGAGTGGTTTCGTCACGTTGCTGACCCATTGCGCGGAGTCCATAAACCCCAATAGAGCTGATTTGGATAAAATGGGGGCAGTGGGTCTGTTCAGCCCAATTCAAAACATTCTTCACACCTTTCGCATTGACCGCAAACATCAGCCGTCTCGACATAGATTGATCAATGATACCGATATTATTGATAATGGCATCAAAAGTTATTTTTGGTAGTGATTCAAACGAAGATTTCTCTGAGATATCTAAGTAGAACTCTCTTATTCTAGGTTCTCGTACATACACCGATCCATAAACCACATAACCTTTTTTCTCTAACGCTATTTTTAGAGTGGAGCCAATAAAACCATCGATACCGCATATGAACACTGTAGGATTAGTCATTTTCTTCGCCTTATTTTTTTGCGGCTATAGGTGGTTATTTTCCAGTAGATAATCTATCACCACTTGGCATTCTTCTTTTAGACTTAGCTGGTCAGTACGAAGGTGTAATTCCATGGAAATAGGGGCTTCGTAGGGTGCGTCAATTCCGGTGAACCCTTTGATTTCCCCTGCTCGCGCCTTTTTATAGAGCCCTTTTGGATCACGTTCTTCCAAGACATCGAGCGAACAATCAACAAATATTTCGATAAAGGGAATTTGGTGTTCTTGATGAATTTTTCGTACTTCATCCCGGTCTGCTTGGTAAGGGCTAATAAAACTACAAAGGGATATCACACCCGCATCGGCAAATAACTTGGAGACTTCACCTATACGACGAATATTTTCGTGCCGGTCATCTGCAGAAAAACCCAGATTTCGATTTAGTCCATGACGGATATTGTCTCCATCAAGACGGTAGGCGACTTTTTCTCGCTCCAATAGAGCTTCCTCAACCTCAACTGCGATAGTACTTTTGCCACTTGCAGATAGTCCTGTAAACCATAATGTAGCACCTTTTTGCTTCATCAGTTGGCTACGTCTATCGCGGGTTACCTTGCCATCGTGCCATATGATATTGGTGGACTTATTATCGTTCATGATTGTTACTCCGTTTGTTATTGTATTAGTTATTTATGTTTATATTGGGGTTGGTTATATTAGATTGAACAGTTTTCCTCTGTTCCCGCCAAGCCAATATGGCAAATCCAGGCGGTGCAAGTAATATTGTAGGGACGGTGGATAGCAGTGGTTCGGGTGTACCTCTCAGGTTATGCAATCCTAAGGTGAGCCCGATGGACATGAAGGATGAGCTAATAGTTGCCAAACATAATGCACGCCATCGACCACTTGCGCTCCGAGCAATGGTTTCGTTTAACCGGGTTATAAGACCGGCAACGAAAAATGTATAGCAGGCTTGCTTTAACGCCGCGTATTTTACATCAATAATTCCGTAAGAATAATTGATGTAAAATACTAGCGAACCTAACAGCAGACTACCTACTATTGCCATACGGACGTTTAAGAAACGTCTTGTAACTAGCTTTACCTTGCCAAACATTTTGAAGGTACTCTGGGCTGAATTTAAGGTGAAGAATAGGTTATCAAACTATCTTGAAGAGGCTGATCCCATATAGATATCATGCCGCCATATACCGTTATATAGGCAGTACCATCTGGACCGATAGCAAGAGGCCCCCAGTTACCGTCAAACTTGCTGCCAGCTCCTGTTCTAATTTTAAAAGCAGTTTTCCCCGTACTCGATTCTAATGCCATGAGATACCATATATTCTCGCCGTTACTTTGGGTTTCAAATGTGTAGGAGTACACCAATCCATTGCCAGCTGACAATTTGGGAACGACAGAAGGGCTGATTTCAGGCGATGTCCAAACAATATCGCAACCACTTTCATCTTCGCGAATATCAATACGAGTAAAACCACCGGCGACCTGATCCCAGGTTTCCTGTTGAAACGCATTGGTATAGCCGTAGTCGTTTTTAGTGATGATGGAACGGTTCCATGCAATCATTGATATTTCAACGGCAGATTTATCATCATTAAACAGCGGAACCTTACACACCAATCGATTACCTTTAATGTCAGGTTTTCGGCGATATACCAGAAGATTCACCTTAGGGTTCGCGTTGTCAGCTATAACCACGTAATCGTCTCCAAGCAAAGTAGGAGTGGATCCAGCCCCCTGGCTAATGGCGCCAAGTTTGCGGCTGTCACCTCGATCATACTGTTCACGCCATATAACCAGTGGGGCACCGTTCTTGTCAGTTTTAAAACCGTACATGGCGTAGTCCGAAACGATGTATATGCCATCACGAGCGGCCGCAAAACTGTTTTGAATCTCTTCATTTTTTAACTGAATAGACTTGATAGCGTCAGTATTGGGGTTTAGCGTTCCGATGCGCCCATGAAGCGTAACCCACCATATTAGCCCGTTATGATCAGGTGTTACGGATGTAATGGGATCACACTCTTGTGATGGAAACCAGTTGGTTAACGACATGCAATCGTTGGGAACATGCCCGCTGATGTCCCAAGACTGATCGAGGAAAAATTCCCAATCACCATTACTTTTCTGGCGATGACCCAGTCGTTGGATATGTTGAGTACTATTAGCAATAACGGCATAACCTTGCTGGTCTAGATAAAAATAAGATGATGATGTATCTTTCATGAATACGTCCGCATCCATTTTAACAACACCTTCAAAAGTAGAGGGGCGCTGAGGTAAATCGTATTTTGCCAACAATTTTAAACTGCGTGGTTCTAATAGGTTAAGTTCAAAACCAGCAAATGAACCCATAAACACAATCATTAAGCCCTGGTTATCGAAAGTGGTTGTAGCATACATACCACCCGGAGCAGTGGAGCCTTGCCGACTTACAACCTTAGGATTAATCCCTAAGGGGCCGCTTGCGGAGTGCACATCGGAGTTATACCCACCGGAATGAATCGTACTTAATTCCGGTGGCGCTAAAAATGGGTGGGGTTCGACACTAAAATTAATAATAGGTTTTTCTATAACTGGAGCGCTCTTGATTAATAAATCACCCTCGAAAGAACCGCTGCGAATTTCACTGCCTCGGCAACCCTGTAATATGACTAACGTTGTAAAAATAACAATAATTTTAGAAAAATATGATATTTGAAACATGGGAGACCTCATTGAGTGTCCGGTTTATTCAGCGAGTTGATTCTATGTATTGTTTGTGAATATTAACTGTCAGCTTCGAGGGGGACCTGGTAATAGTCGATATAATCCCGGTATTCACGATGTAATTCTCTTCGGCATAACCCGTATCTTTCTAGCGAGTATTGGTGAGTGCCATATTCGTCTTTGGGGTGTTCTTGCAAGTAGCGATGAACACTTCCCTTGAGGCTATTAGGGACCGGTAGGTTAAAGTGTTGGTATATGTTCTCTACCGTACGGCAAGGATCTCTTATTAGTGTTTTAAAATTAACATCTAACACATCCAGTTGTTTGTTCTTCCGCCAAGCTACCGAGTTCAACATGGCTGGGGTCCAAATTTTTCGCCACATACCCCCGATAGCTTGGGTGTCAACTTGATTACGCATTGATATTTGTACGGCTTCGGTAAGACTACAGAATGAACCGGCAGCAGTGGCCGGGTCGCGATGAAGATGAATGATTTTTGCTTTAGGGAATACATTGGTTAACGCGTCTAAAGACAAAATATGCGCAGGACTTTTTAGCACCAATATTTTCTTTTGATAGTGATACTTTAATACCTGTAAATGTTTTTTGTAGGCTATATAAGTGTCCGTCATATCTTGTTCCATGATCCAGTCGGTATAAGAGCTGGTATTGGCCATGGTGGAAAAACTTAACCGGCAACTAAATAGATTGTTAAAAATATGGGTACATTCCTCGATAGCTTCTGGAGCGAAATAATGGATCGCTTTCATGTCGGGAACCATGCGATAGTACATCCCAAATTCTTGATCACTTTGTTTAATGCGCTGGTCGGTAAATTCATTTATTGGTAGGGGGGCTGGATTGGGACGGTGTAACTCCCACATTTTTAGTGCTCGGGATTCAGTATGTTGAGCCAGCAAGTTATGTAGTAAGGTACTTCCGGTTCTTGGTGTGCAAATGATAATGAGAGGGGACTCAACATCAACGTCGCCTAGCGTGGGATTTTTTACAAACTCTTCTTGCAACAGCAAGTTATTCATCAAATTACGACGAATCATTTTGTCTGCGGCTATTCGTCCAAACAATCCCAATCCTGCTTCATGCTTGAGGGTGTTGAGCAAATATTTAAGAGGGGTGCGAAGGTCAAATTCACCGAAGCTATCTAAGTCCAACTTTTGTTGTGCCCAGCGCATATAGTGGTCAGGATCTTCCTTCATGTTGAAAAAACCCATAGCCGCGAAGCAGGGCCCCAGCGCATTTAACAGCCGCATTTGCAGTGGCAGTTGTATGGGCGCATGACCAAAACTTGCATTAACAGGAAGGTCCATTTGATGCAGCGACATTGTGTTCTCCATAAAATATAGTTGTAATAGCGAATGAAATTAATGTATTAATAACGGACTATTTAATCAATGCGCGATACTATAACCGACAATATAGTCGGGATACTTGGTGCTTTTGAGGTGGCTTAACGATGCAATGGATAGATGCATACAATAAATATAATCACAATATTTTCAGGCAGTTAACGCACATACACAGACATATGCATCAGGCTCTAAATGATCGACTGGTGAATATAGGGTACAGACGATTTAGAATGAGTTTTATTGATGTTATCCCTTATTTGGACCCTGAAGGCATTCGCCTCAAGGATTTAGTGGTGTTACATAAAACGCCAAAAGCGACGCTGGCGCGACTGATCAACAGCATTCATCATCAGGGGTTTATCGATAAAAAGGCGGACCCTACAGATAGTCGGGCTAACATATTGTTCATTACTCCAAAAGGAGTTGAGCTGGTTGAGAAGGCCTCAAACATGGCTATCAAAATTACTAATGAGCTCAGCAACCTAATGGGAAAGCAGGCCTTTGATCAATTTTGTGAAGTGGTACAGAAATGTTTTAATCTTAGCTCCTTACCTTATCCACCGGTTTATCAGTATTTGCAGGATGGATCTAATCAAGGGGGGCACGGTCAGTTGTGGATGCAGCCAAATAGCGTAGTCAAATATATTGACTTACGATTATTCGAAAACAACAAAGCTCATGGTTATGACGACTTACAAAATTCTCATCGAAGGGTGTTGGAACACATTAGTCAGCATGGAACACGCGCTAGCGTTATTGCTGAAAAAGAGGGGCTGACTAAACAGAGCATCAGTGACATCAGTCATGTCCTTTTACAAAAAAAATATCTAAAAAGAGTAAAAGACCCCGAAGATAAAAGGGCACATCGCTTGGTTTATGCTGAGAAAGGTAAAGCAATGCTGATATCGGCAATGAAAGAACTGAAAAAAATCGAAACTGAACTTAATAGAAAGCTAGGAGATAAATATTATCAACAGCTGTCCTTACAAAGCGAGCGCTTATGGTTTTTGTTGGACGGTCAAAGCCCTGACCCCATTTGTAGCGATGATTTTACAAAGCTTAAATCAATAATTGAACCTCTATTACAGACGTTATTGTCGAAAATACAACAAAACCATACGGAATTAATGCCCCGGGCATTCACTAAAAGTGGAGGGAGTTACCAGCTCGATCAGGCACTAGTTAAATTTATGCAGGCGCAAACGATACCCATGAAATAAACGTTAATTTGATCTGACTCCAATTGTTATTTCTAGGATACATCCAGACTAAGTAGTCCGCTTGTAAGGTGTAGAGTTGATAAAAATACCTGTGCTAAGCTGGGTGTGTTTTTATTTTTCACCAAAATTAGAAAGGGGAATGTGATGGGGTTAGATGTGGCTTTGCCTGCAATTGATGATTACGGCCTACCAGAAAATGAATTTCGACAACGGCTAATTCGGTTTTGTATTATTGTTGGATTTTCAGTGCCGGCGTTATGCTGGCTAGCTGTCTTGTTAGGCGTCACCAGAGAAGTATTCCCCCATGATCAGGTTGCTGTATTGGGAGTTCTGTTTTCTGTATACGCACCGATACTTGTTTTCATTAACAATAAAGGGGAAAAAAGACCATTAGAAAAACAACTAGTTGAATTTGCATTCTTGTTTTTTTTTACCAATGTAGGCTATCAGTTTTTCTGGGAAATGCCCTGGTTTATGTTAAAGGAAACGATCTATGGCTCAAACATTACGGAAGCTGACAAATGGTTCTGGCCATGGTGGGCTTACGGAGTTGCGGATACCCGCTATCTAAAACCAAACGAATTATCCATTAGCATTTCTGGCATGGATGCGTCAGTAGCGATGCTAGAAGTTTTCATCGTTGCAATGTACTACAAGGGCTATCGCCTGATGGCCTCTTGGTTTGCTCTTATAATGGGTTCTTGTATGGGGTGGGGGCAGTACTACTTTTACATGGGCGAGATCTATTTTGAGTTTGTGAACCTTGAAGATGGATGGTTCGGCTTTTGGTTCAAATACATTATATTGAATATTCCTTGGCTAATATTCCCATTTATCGCTGGCGCTGGATTTATATGGCATATTGCTAGTCATTACAAAAAGATCGCTGTAGATGAATATCTAAGTAAGGCCCAATCACATGAGTCAGGAAATCAATTTTATGACCGATGTAACATACTGATTAAAACAAACGATAATTTTGAAACTATTGAGAGTGATAAGAACCAAGCATTAGTTAAACGTCTTATATTTTTAGCGTTTGTGTCGCCTTTGATTTTTATCGCTACTGATATTTATCTACATTATCAATATTAGACTCTTTAGGAGTAATCTTAATATAAAAATTCCTTAACGAAATATGAAACTAATCATATTTTTCGTTAACATCATCAGTAGATAAAAAATAATCAAAGGCATCAAAAGATATTCAACGAATGTTAATGTTAAGTGTTTTGCTGACAAATTTGACAGATTATTGGAGTGCTTTTTTACGTGACTTTGATTGTTCTTAAAGTGAGTGATAGTACTTTTTACTTGGGCCTTAAGATCTGAATCTTGATCGTGACGGGGTAGTTGCGTATGAAGATTAGAGAAACCTCGATAAACTTCATACTTATGATTTGAAAAAATATATTTGCTCAGCGTCGCGGTACCGTAAATCGAGTAGGGTATTAGAAAGTGCGTCGCCAGAACAATTAGTCCTAAAGTAACAGAGAGTTTCCTGAACGACTGAGACACCCTCAGGTTGTGAGTACGAAAAGCGATACTAAAACCCAACAATACAAAGAAAATGGTTATTACAATAGTCATAGAGAAGTGGCTGACATCAAGTATCAAGGATAACAGTTCAATGGAGGATAATGATCCTAAGGTTAGTTTCCATGTGAAATTAATAGCATCATATAGGCTGGTGAGTATCTGTCCTATTTGTACCTGAACATCAAGAATGAAACTAATTCCTCCTTGACTGCTTTGTAACACCGAAATGATCATTTTGCTTTCAGTTAACAACCCTAATAGATCAGAAGAATATTGTTTAGCGGATGTAAGATAGATTAGATTTACCCTGTCGATATGGTTGCCCCCCGTAATTCTTCGCAACCACTCAGTAATAGTTCCAATATGAGACAGATATACAAGAACATTGATAGCAGCCAGTATAAAAAGTTGGGAGTGCTTAATGCTTAGAGTGGAAATGGGTATCTTTGTTTTGTTTCTAGCTATCGAGGGTTGCTTTTGACCTGATGACGCTGAAGGGTTTGCGGCCGAGGGGTTCGCCGCGTTGGATAGATAACCTTTGTCTTGAATTGATTGAGAGTCCCCATTGTTATTGGAAGGGGGCAGGGGATTATCCGTATCTGGTTCATTATCATTTGGGGCAGTCGTATTTTCGTGATGAGCAGTTAACCATTTCATGAATTTGTAGTCCTATATGAGCTTCTAAAAATCAAGTTTCGCTAACCAGAAATCTAATGCGAGGCACACCTTCGATCATTTCTAAAGCAAATTGTGCAGAGCAAAAAGAGGATGAATTTAACGATTCCTTAATGTTATTGCTCAGGGTTTCAATATCGACTACACGGGATGGGGTAGGCGATCCTTGTGATGCTTGAGCGACAATCCAGCTAATATCAATCGTCTTTAGAGGTGATGAAATCTCTCCTGTCTGAAGGTTTTTTAATTCTTTATAAAAATCTGAATGACTGGAGAATGGACGATCGAACCCAAAGTGCAGAGATTCCGCTGCCAAATGTATATCTACAGTTTTTACTGCTCCATCAAACAAGCAGAGAAGTATGTTTGGTGCCAGCCGTTCCATTCGCAACATTGAGAGCGGACTATTATTCTCGGGCATTTTAGCTTCATTGAGAAATGAACTTGATGCATTGACTTGAATCCCAGGCCAGCCCGATACAGCCTCAGAAAACAACAAAAAACCACTAACTGCTGGGTACTGAGCTTTAGCCGTATGAGATAATGTCGCATCTCTTTTTGAGTCAGCAGATGTTACGCGACCTATGCTAAAAGCTCCATCCAATAAACATTCTATCCATGCGTTATCAATGGTGAAGAAGCGAATAGATTCGTCTGGAAGCATTGCTGCATCAGGTATGAGATAGTTAAAGGGAACATGATAGAGTAGATTCAGTTCATTGAACCAAGAGTTCAATGTATTGGCATGGTCAGCGTCAGCTTTATCACCAGCAGTCGATTCGGCGAAAGGTAAATGGCCATACAGTAACGCTTGTTCTTGTTGTTTAATATCCCACGCATGCTGCCTTTTCCAAGCATATAACTTCATTGCAATATGTCGATTATTTAAGGTTAAATAACGACCTAGCTCCCAGGCTGCTGCATAAGAAACATCGAGCATTCCGATGACAGTATCAAAGCGCAACAATTGGTCTGATGCAGCTACCGGCAAATTAACAGGTAATTCGACTGAGTCCATGCTATCTGGATCAGCTCCATCGATAAACGGCCCATGGTACCATGATGCAGTGCTACCGCCACTGCGTAGATTATGTGGCATAGCAACCGCGCCACGACATATATATTGGTTAGCTGCTTGAAAATACTTGCTATTTTCACCTGTTGTATCCAAAGTTTTTAGACGAAAGCTGCCTCTGTTGATTTGATCTAACAAACCTTTAAATGTCGCCGTTGGTGCTTGTAAGCATTTAACAATATTCTTTTCTTGTTGTTGGAAGGTCGACTGGTTTTTCGTATTAATGACTGTTGCTAAAGCACCCTCAAATACAGTGGTACTTTCATATAAAGCATTCTTGGGAAGTTTTTGTATGTCGTTAATTAGTGACTGGGGGATGTTTTCCTTCTGTAATTTTTCGAGTGCCTTGTCATTAAAAACATAGCTGATGTCGTCTGGACAGCTGAAATCCCAATTAGCTAGACTGACAAAACTTATGTCTCCGTTTGCATCAATACCCAGATTGTTATCGAATCCATCCGAGTTAAAACGGTTTTCTAGTGTAACTAAATGCGCATAGGTTTTTCCGCCTGCTAGAGGAAGACGATTAGCAACGCATACAGACCATTCGCTAGAACCTTCAGAATCAATGTTTCCTCGTACGCTTGTGAGTAGTTTGAGAGCTGCAGCGCTTGGGACTACATTCTCGTCTTTCAGCCACCGCGCGCTTGCTTTAAATGAAATCACTTGCTCTGATAAATTTTCTTGCGGTTCGGCTAACAATGTTACCCAATGATTATTCGCGTTTACTGACAATGGTTTTTTTGTATTTGGGTCCAAAAAAGTAATTAGTGAATTAGCCGCAACCTGCTTAGAAGGCTTAACGTTTCCGTTTTCCACATCTTGATCATCATAAATAAAAAGCCATAACCACGGTAACTCTGAATCATCTGGGTTAGCAGCCCGTTCCCAGGGAAGTGTGCTACGCGTTAAAATAATATGCGGAAGAATGTTGCTGTGATCTCCACCATTCCCGGGAGGAGGGAATTTACTGTGTATCTCTTGTGGTTTGATAGAGAAACGATCGCCCGCAACATAAAAGTGTTGTGTTTTTCGATAGCTTTCAGTGGTGTTGGTTTTGCTGCCTTTTTTTTCCGGCACGGTAACTTGTTGATCGACGGTAAGCGCGTACTCCCCACTTTTTAACGGTGGTTGGTGAAACTGTATAAAATCAATACTATTATCGATCGTAGTCATAAGATATTATTCGCTATAATTGCCAATGATAATGTTAGGTACAAAGTCAAAGTTGAAAGTGTCTTTAAGATCAGATGCGGAGGGTATATTATCAGTGACCCCTAATGCCAACAACACTGCATGCCTGGCATCGCTAGTTCCATCAATGAATGTTTTAACGTCAATATTTTTCTTCCCTTTAAAGCTAAGCAACTTATCTTGTTCGAATGCCTGGTTAAATACATCAAGCTCCCAGGCTAGTGTATTTTTGTTGACGGCTTGTGTTATACCAGGTGTTGGTTCTTTTGCCGGTACTAGCCTAAACCCTGTGAGAACATCGCTAATTAGAGAAGTACTTTCATCTGCCTTTGACTTATCACCCCAGATCGCTTTAGGCGAATTTTGGGTGATGGCAAAGGCTTGCAGCTCGCAATCACCATCGGGGCCTATAAGAGTTATGTTATGGGCGCTAGAAAACCCACCCGTAGCGAGCGTCATTGGTGCAATAGCGGGTTTGTTAAACATTGGTTTGTTATCAATTATGGCTGTTTTCTGCGTTTGGCCGATCTCTTGATAATTGATCTGATATTCTGTTGATGGAATAAAGCTATTGGTTTCGAGGCGAAATTCTTTTGGATTAATTACCCAGACACTATTGTTATCCTGATCCTTGACGGTTTTTACCAAACCAGCGGTCAGGTTGATATTTACTCTGTCGCTTTGCTTCGGTAAAAAAGCGGTATCAAATTGATTCCAGGTTAATGGTGGCGGTGCAACAGCGGCTGCTCCAAAATGAACATGAATGGTACATACGGAGAGTGAAATACTTGCAACGCCAGAAAATGGAGGGCCTTGTATTTGTAGCCCGGCGCTGATGTCGAATCCAAGCCATATTGAGGTGAATAGTAAATCAATTCGAACTTTGAGACCAAAATCAACATGAAATCCGGCTTCGTAGTGAAAGGGTTTCCACTCTATAAGAAAGTAAGCATCCAGGTCGAACCAGGCTTTAAAAAAGCTGGTATTGAGTGAGGCGTGCATAAAGCCGCCAGCGGTAATCATTTTAGGGGTTATAGCCCAATACATACCACCCTTTATGCTAAGTTCACTACTAAGTTGCCAACTTAGCCCAATCACAGGCACTTGCTGGGGATAATGTGCAGGAGGCGTGTAATGGCTACCGTAGCCTCCAAAGCTATACACAAAGTCTCCAGCGTATTGCCCTGTGGCCCATAAGCCAACCGCGAAACCACCGGTTAAATGACAGTCTTTATCCAATAAGAATGATGAGGGAGTTAGTTGCCCTTGTACCATTAAGGTGCCTTCAGCAGGTATTAATTGACCAATGACTTCAAGTTCTACGACGGCAACAGGGGATGGGTCTTCTGGGTCGGGAGCTCTGTAGGTAGAAACGGCAAAGAAATCAAAAGCAAGTTGTTTGCCAAACTTCCCTATCAATAATGCGAATGAGTCTATTATTTTGAACGATTGAAATTTAACACCCAGACCGATGAAGTACTCACCATCTTCAGGTGGTAAATATTTTTCGAGCTGAGATAATATCTGCCCAGATTGCGCTGCGGCATCACTACCGGATGGGTGGTTAGTTGTATTATTTCCAGCTGCTGCGGTTACCAAAGGATAAGTTGCTACGCCTGTTACATCTGGAGCAATTAAATTTCGGTTGTAACCAAATGCTGCTGCAAGTCCCGTAACAAAGAAGAATGATGGGCCACCTAAAGGATAATCTGCAATTGCATAAACAAATAGCGAAGTATCGTCATTGTTTAGCTTTGCGTAAGATCCATAGGCATCCAATTGAAATGACTTAAGTGACAGGTTTAGCATGCCTTCGTATTCATATTTAGTACCCGCACTAGGTGGGTCGACCTTTAAAAAACCACCGCCTAGTGTGATTGGGTCTGACTTCATATCAATCGTTAGACCGTTTAAGCTAAATGTGGGGTCTAATTTTGTAAGCGGATTGCCTATAGTTAACCCCTCTAAACTCATTGACAGTGGACCTACGGCAACGCCAGCACTAATTTTGACATTGATGTCACCTTTACTAAAGCCGAACCCAAATGACTGAACATGAACTGGCCCTATGGACTTTCCAACCTTTGCGTGACTATTTGCTGATGTACTGACAGAGGCGTGTCTACTTTTAGCGTTAGCTCCAGAAGGAGGGGTTGCTTTTGATGTGGAAAACAGATTCTTGCTTGGAATAATATTGCCGAAGTTAAAAGTAGCGCCGGCGGTTATACCTTTAGGGACGGTATTGTCAGCTCCTTTGTTAAGGGTGTTGATATTATTCTTTTTAAGCAATTGACTAATAGTGATAAGAGTAGCTGTACTCATTTCTTGAGTAATATAGGCCAAATGAATATCTTTAATTGAAAATCTGTTGCCTAGCTCTTTACCAACTAACGGTAGTTCGGATAACGAGAGAGTGTCGTTTAAATAGAAGCCCAGCGCAAATTGCCATTTTTTGACTTGCCCTTGTGGTTTTACAGCAGCGAGGAAAGCATTGCTGCCGGATTCCAGAGCAACATCGATAAAGAATAGCCCCTCTTTATCGTCGTAATCGAGAGAAAACCCCTTTAATGCGAGGTCGAGCGATGCTAATTCTTGTGCTTCTGGAATTCCGATAAGTGTGGCAAGCTCGCTTAATTTTAGTCCTTCGCCGTCGCTGGCCAACCAGGAAGCTTGTGCAGTTTTGTTTGTAGTGCTGTAGGATATATCTAGTGCGTTTTTTCCATACTTTATCGAATAAACTAAATCTTCCTTGGCCTCTAAATATTTAAGGTTAACCATAAGTGTATTAGACAGGCCATCAAACTTTAAGTCGAGTCCGACACTTACGCTAACACCACTCATTCATTCACCTCGTTTTTTGTGAAAATTATTGGTTTCGTTGAAAACTGATATCAACGTTTAGCTGTCACAGTTAAAATAGCTCTTAAGCTGTGACAGCATATATGCACTAAATATCGCTTAAAATTACGCTAACTTTGTTGCTGGCTTTGAGATCGCAATATCAATGTCAGTAACCGTCGCAAGGCCAATTGCCATAGGAGGGGTTCCAGCCGGACTTGGTACGATATCAAGTTCTAGGTCAAAACTATCACTCTCGGTTTTTGTCTTACCCGTGTAATCGAGTGTGTTAATTCTAAAACCTAAACTTTTCATAATGGTACCGATGACGGGGATACTATCGGTGTCTGGAAAGTGCCCTCCAAAAAAGCTGGCAACACTGGCACCCAAATCATCGATTGTACCAACATCTAACGGCCCGTCTTTAAGGCTGAATGATTCCTTGTCTTTATCGTAACAAAGGGCTGGTTTGTTATCGGTTACCTTTCCATCAGGACCTTTGCCTTGAAATTTCACTTCAAATTTTACTTCTGTATCTATTGTAGTTGTTGTCATTGATGTTCTCCGTATTACTTTTTTGTCGTTAATAAATGGAATGTTTCAATTGTTTTTTTGTTAGTTTTTCAATGGTTTCCCTCCTTAGGAATTTTTGGTTTAGTTAAGGTGATTCGTTAATTTCTGGATTCTGTATGCTTTGAAGTAACTGGGACAAAACACCTTTTATCGGTGTGAAGGTTTCCAGTTTATTCAGCAGGTATACATGTCTGGAGATAATATTGAAAAGATCAAAAGAAAAATCTTTACGTAGCTGTCTATCACTTGAAATTTCAATTAATTTCCCGATTAGCGCCAAGCAGTGATAAAGCAAGGCTTGGGTGAGCGAAAAGTCCCAATATTGTTGATCAAAATGTTTTCGACCCAACGTGTATAAACTTTTTCGATATTCATCAATAAAACTATCGGGGAAATTTGGGTTTGCGTAGAAGAACTCTCCATCCTCTAACAACATTTCAAATTTTCCAGCCAGAGGTTTGCAAAGGTCTAATAATGCATGTGAACATTTTGCATTTTCGAAATCTATTAAATGAAATTGAGCATCACGATTTATTACTTGACGTGCATTAGCAAGGTCATCATGTATAAAACAATGAAAAATACCAGGATTTTCCATTTCGGCTTCAATTAGGTCGATGTGTTGATTGTAAGTATCCGGCAAAGCAACATTGAGAATGTTGCAATAGTCTTTCACCGTTGCCGCGCCAAGTTGATAACGGCGTCTATGTGCTGCAAGACTATAAGCACGTGGGTCATTCATAGGGGCAGGCAAACCTGCGGCTTTACGCATATTGTTATAGATATCAACTTTTTTAAAGGTCGCTAAATGCAGTGCCGCAAAGGTATAACCTAACCTTGAGGCCAAAACATCGAGCTCTTCCTCTTCCTCTTTTTCAGAGCCAGATAAATCCTCCAATATCATAAAGCCACGATCATCAAAGGCATACATTTGTGCAAATAGCGGAAAACTATCGCGTGTTGACTGTAAAAATTGGTAACAAACCTGCTCTTCCCTTAGTTCTTGAGAAACATCAGTTACTGTCTGAGCTGGGTAGCAATCAATGGGGAGGTGTTTAACAATCACTGAAACAGTTTTGTTGTTCGAGCCTTTTATATGTAGGCGTCCCACACAAGAAATTCGTTTGCTCAATGCTTCGTAATAGGCTCCATAAATGTTTTCTCCCCATAAAACGCTTAGACATTGAGAAACATCACTAACTAATATATCTAACGCTGACTTATCGTTCCTAATGGCGGACAATTTCATTAACTTTCTAACCTCATGATAAAGTACAAGGCGTAGTATTTTGGTCGATTTAGCCCGCTGGAACCTTGGGTATTAAATGGTGATATTCCGACCTCAGTCATATGCTGATGTTGCCCAGCCCCCTGTGTTTGGTCTTTTGTTACATCCGTGGCCCGCGTATCAATACTGCTATGACAACCGCAGCTCAACCCTCTGTTGTACCATGCGGAGGGCATACCGTGGGTATGCTCTCCGCTTGGTGTTGAAATAAATGATTGCGCTGGCGGAGCGCTTATGTGCGTATGTACATCGGGTCCACCTGAGGTGTTAGGAGCCGCATCTCTACCTGCACCAACAATAAATCGGTCTTGCAAGTTAGGTGTACCATTTTGACCGTTGCAGATAGCCCATCCATTATAGGGAGTATCAGTGACCCCTTTGCCTGTGTTGTCATAGCGGCTAGCCAATGACCCGCTTTGTATTAACACTGCACCTGGCGGCACCATCCCTATGCCCTTAATGGTGCCGACGACATCCATACCTGAGGAGCTCATCGTCACCTGAGTAGCGAGTACGTTTGTATTTTTGCCAGGATTTTTAAATTGAAATAACACGTTGTTAGCAAAGTTACCGTCGTCTTTCGCAATGATTGCTGAAGATGAATCACAGTTACCCGTTGGGTATGTCTTAAAGAAGATACCTGTCTGAGAGTCTATAAGTCTGCCGCTATTTTCAAGCGTTAGAGATGCTCCCATTTTTCCTGGGTTTTTAAATTGTTGGTTAATGTTGCCTTCGACACTGATGTTACCATTAACATCCAATGTGGTTTTCGGCTCGGTAAAACCAATCCCCACTTTATCTTCAAAATTTACTATAGGGGTTTTTGCAAGCTGAATAGTGAATTGACCATCCCAGTAACCGGGAATATTAGCGTAACTTATGGATATATTGGCGGTTCCAGATTTAAGTCCAGTGACAATGTTTGTTAGAAGAAAAGTTAGACTATCACCGGGTTTTAAAGAAGCCTGACTGCCATTTTTTAATGTCCAGTTAACAGTAGATGGGCCTGCTTCAATCACAGGGGCTAGCCAGGGCTCTTGTCCGTCAATAGCCACAGTAACAAACGAATCTTCTACGACATTTTCATTCGTCTGAATGGGCAGCGAGGCAGCTCCCTGATCGCAATCCTGTGTAAGAGTAACAGTTGTAAAGCCGCTTTTGCTGGCAGGTGGAGTAATGTTGAGTTTTGTTCCTTTGGGTAGTGCCTTAATTAGAGGTTTTCTGAGTAGAATGCTCGAAGTGTTAGAGGGTAGCGTCATCGCGACAACTCCCCAATGTAATTGTATGTTTTGTAGATTGTCCATTTCAGACAATGCCCATTCCACCAGGCTTTTTGGAGGCTGGCCAGCTATCGATACTTGAAGAGTGCTTGCGGGGTTACTCGTTGCTAAATCAATAATTTTATTCGATGTATTGACTAGACGAACTAACACCTCGTTAGGTGTACTACCATCATTCAATATTGCGGAGGAGCCAACGATATCAACGTGTAACGGTATATTCTTTTGACCAATGTGACTAATGATATCAACGTGCTGTACTCTTCCACCTTGAATCGAACCCGTTGCTGCAGAAAATGCAAGTTGCTTATAGCAGAATTCAACATTCGTTGTTCTTGCGCCGCCACTAGGGTTAGCCTGGACACCATCTATACTGAACTGATAGCTACCGAATGCCTTAATTTGTGGTAAATCTTTACCACATGCAATTATACTAATGAAGGCATTCCCCTAGCTGTCTAATCCAGGTTCCGCTTGCCATGCTGTAGAGGTACTTCCATCAATTGCCTTAACAGTAACTTTACCATTACTAACGAACTTCGGTGACAGTACACCAGGACGAAATCGTAATTGGAAGTGATAATTTGTGTCCGAAGGACTAGAGGCTTGCGGTGCTGATAGTAGTAACGTTGAACTACTGGCATTCTTAACCGTTAAAAATAGTGTTTCAGGTGTTGCTGCACTTTCCAAAAAAATAACGGGGGCCATTGTACCTTGATGATTCGTTTCAAGGGTGAAGTCTACCGGTAACGAAGATCTAAATGCACCTCGCTCAACTAAAGACAGGTTCATTTCTTGAAGAATATCGTCACTGTTTAAGACCTCATCATACATCGACATCCAAGACATTTTTCCTTGGAACATCCCACTGCCTGCCGTATTGCTTTTGCCAAGGAAATTTAACGTGCGGTTGACATTAATGGGACACAAGGACTTATTTGTTAGAGTTGCTGACTGGATACCATCGACATAAAAAGTGGCTTTACCTGTCGACTCTATAGTGACGGCTAGGTGCAGCCATTCATTTGTTCCTAGCGCTTTACTTGACGTCAATGAGGTGGCTGAGGTGTTTATACAATTCTTTAAAACCAGAGTATCTGTTTCAGCCTGATTACTTAAAGAGATGCTGCTTGACGAAGTGCTTTCAGAAAAATCAACAATATGAGAGAAGTTATTGAGTTTTTCAAAGTTCACCCAGCAAGTAAGGGTAAAACCTTGGGAAAAGTTAAAATTCATTGGGCCAAGGCTTACATAGCCTGTAGTGCCATTAAAGTTCAAGCAGGGGCCCATGACTGAATCAGTCACTATGGTGCAGCCACCGTGTATTGTACTTTCTATACCCGAGCCGAAATCAGTTATTTGACCGTTATTGATACTACTGAATTGATATCTTAACAGTGGGCTTGCCATAGACCATGTCTCTTTTATTACAGCGGTTAAGTATTACCGCTTGTGTTTTGTATTTGTGTAAGTTCAAGCCAACCTTCAAGAATATGCTGCTGTGAGCATAAATCTGCATTTCTACTGAAAGGTGTTATACCTTTGGTGTTGCTGGCGATTAATTTTTCAATTTCTTGATTGAAACTACCCCACGTTATTAGTGGTTTTCGATTTTTATCTGACTTAGGCTCTATCTTAAAAACAGTCTTAGAGTTGTTAACCGCAGAAAGCCAACCATTACTTATCAGTTCACTCCAAGGCGAGATTCCTGGTAGCTTGGTATTATTCCTGGGGCTATTGCCTAATGCTGAAACATAGGCTTGCCATGCCGAATCAAATTCGGGCTTTTTTACGCAGCTTACATTTGGCGTGTGCAGCCATGTTGAATCTTGTTGTTGGAGGAATGTCCATAGATGCCCCGGTTCAGAAGGTAGGCTAAATTGCATACGTTCACACGGTGTGATAATCGGCGCAGTAAAAAAGTTAATCGATAGACTCTTTAGCGTCTTAACGTAATATTCCGCGGGTAGTTGAATTGTCTTTACTGGTAAAATACCACTACTAGCATGTACTGAGCCATGAGGGTCCATTAGCATCGTAAGGTTAACCGGTTTCGATGCTAATGTTAGTTGAACGAGTCCGGCATCAGCGTAGTAATCTATATTGCTGTCTGATTGTGTTTCTAACAATAGTACTGACGAACTGATAAGTTGATCGAATAAGGCACCACCATTTTTGAATTTTTGCACAAAATCCTCTCGCTTCACTTGCCCTTTTTTTGCCTGGAGAAAGCCAGAAATTACGCTGCCCGGTATCCCTTGATAAATACCGGTTAAGTCTTTGATAATTGTGGTGGGGTCAAAGGCTGCTGCTTTCGAATCATTAATAAATAGCATGTTATTCTGGTAGCTCTTGCCATTTTCTACCCAATAACCAATTAGTCCATCATCAAGCTGCTTGTACTCCCCAAGGCGCAGTGGAAACTGAACGTGTTCATAATTTGCTGTAACGCCTTTACCACTGTTCATCATACTCGATAGCGCAATCCAACCTTGGTCAGTATGAAGGTTTTCTTTAACTTCTAAATTTATCCTAGTTCTTACAATTGCTATAGGCTTACCCATTAACAAAGAAATAGCATCGTGGCCAGCATAGCTTTCAGGGTAAATGTTTTGTTGGGCACCTTGATATGCGCTTATCAAGTCAACAATGTAACTTTTATTGGATACTGCAGTTTGTTTCATATTGATAAGCAGATTGAGCAAGTGTTCATTTAACTTTGCAGGGTTTTTTGAGACAAGATCCTGAGAAGTAATTGGCGCTTCAACACCCGGAGGAGGTTGCCATTGTCCAGACTGGTCAAAGCTACCTAGGTTTTGTCCCTTCTGGTCATAGCACATCAAGCTATCTTCCAGATAATTTGCCATAAACCAGCCTATAACGGGGTCTGTATGTGGGTGGCTGCTCATCTCCATATCATCACCATTGTCTAATGCCATAGCGGATAGCCAGCGGAAGTTTATACGCGCTGGTTGAGCTAGACGTGGACCAAGCCAACACTGCTTGTTGTTATTCCTTATAGATAATGGATTTGAAGTAACGACAGTATCAATGGTTGCATTGTTAACGCGGCCAAAATGATCGGATATAGCAAGCTCCAGAAAACTTAAATTGCCACTGCGTATTGGCATAAACAGTGCGTCTGGGTTTGGCGCAGCTGTGTAAGCTTGGGCTAGTGAACTAGCCACCGTATCGGTAAATGCCTGGTAGTGATTAAAGCCCAATGGGTCTGCGATAGGCATGCTTAAATTGTTAGTATGCTGTAATAGCGCTAAATGAAAGCCACCAATCGACTGAGTCAATACGTATTTTTTAATCAAGGCTTGGTAGGCTTGAACTGCAGTAAATCCTGGGTTTGAGAACACCTGTTTTTCGTCTGGATAGGTTTTCCAAATGGCTGCCAATGAGCTTTCAAAATCACTTTTACCCAGCTTTGGGTAACGTTTAAGAATAAACTGCTCTAAAGCTTTAAGAAAACGAGTAGAGGCACTGTCAGTAACATATGTTTTTCCTTTGTATTCACAGGCTGTGCGAGCAGTGTTGTTTTGTTGGGTGAAGTCAAAACAATCTTCGTTGAGTGCAAAATTCTTATTAATAAATCCTGGCTGATATAACCCGTCAGGTGATCCGACATTACTACCAGGAGAAACAGGAAAGAATGATACTAGCCACTCTAGTGTCTGTGGACGCCATTGCCCTGCAATAGATAGATAATTTGCTTTGTTTTCGGCCTGGTTGGTCAGGCTGGCGATTGCCGTTATATCTATGGGCAAGTCATGGCTCGTTGATTGAAAGCTATCCGAGGTAATGCAGGTCAATAAATCACTTTCTTGTGATTTCCGATCATTGAGTTCTGGTGCATCAGCAGCGAATAGTACTACTGGATCACTTGGGCTATAGAATCTTGGGGCAGGCGTATGATTAATTTCATACTTGTATCCAGATGCAGCAATAGTATGGTTGAGTGATTTAATTGCAATGTTCAGTAATCTAAAACTAGTCGCGATAGCACCCGCTTTGGAACAGCTTTCAGTAGCGGAAACTGTAAAGCTACCGTCAGCTTTTTCTATGTTCAGTTGACCAAGGGCTTTTTGTGATTGCTCAACGTTGCTCAACGAAGTCAAGCTAATAAATCGTTGTAATTGATCGATGTCTGGGTAGTTGCCTTTGTCACCGGGTGGTGGGTAGCAACTCATTATGTACTTATACCAATCGGAATATAAATGAAAACTAAATGACCCTAATTCATTCTCCAGACGGTTGTATGCAGATTGCGCTTGATTAAGATCATCGAGGAGGGTGGCTAGATTAACGGGTAGATCACTGCACGCCGTGACTGAAGAAGTAGAATCTTTGGTAGTATTGAGTTTGTGTTTCTTTAACGTCCACAGCGGGCCTGCATCATCAACATCAAAGCCCTTTTGGTGCCGCGCTTCTTCGAAATTAGGCCCTGCATCTACGCTACTCGTAGGGATCTTACCCCCCAATAGAATTGCTTCTAGTTGATCCTCAATATTCGGTTTTTCTGACACGCTTAACACGTTAGCAAGGTAGGCGGAAAGGGCCTCTGTACCTGAATTGCCTACCGCAATTTGTGATAGTTCTGGTGGAGTTGATGCTTTTAGGTCGCTGGTATCGACTATTCCGTAATATAGTGATCGGGTTGGTGTGCCCCCATTGGCTATGTGCCATTTAAGTTGTGACTCAATATCATCATTAGTTTTACCGTTGAGAATGTCGTCTTCATCACAAGAGTACCATCCCAATACCTCGTAACTAGCATTAGGAGGTGCTTCATGATCGAATAAGCCAAACACTGAGCGGCAATTTGGATAAAACGTGCTGAATGAAACCTCACCATACCCCATCGCTGTAAAGTCCGCGCCTCCTTGAACATCTTTCCAATACTTGTTTTTGGTACAATTTTTCTCAGCTATCCATTCTGCCAAAGGTAACTGACGCCCAAGGTACATGTAAGGTTGCGTTGTTGCGGAATTAACATTTTCTCGTAGTACAGGAACGGTGATTGCATCCATATTATAGGTGCTGCATTTCTCACTCATGTAGTCACTTTCGATAACCCATTGTATTGTGCTGTTAGCAACGGTTCGGCTAACTAACCAGCGGTCGGGTGCTGCAGGAAAAGCTACTTTACCTTGCTTGTTTTGAGACGTCCGTAGCGCCTTGGGTAATAGCCAATGTAAATGCAGCCCGGAGGATAGGTTTAGATTTTGGTTTTGAAAAGGGGGTGCAGTGACTGCCTCTCCTAAATATGGCGTAGCGGTATTGTAGTCAGCCTTGCCATCCGACCACGGTAAACGACTGAAATCGGCCATTTCAGATATTACACTTTGAGCAGCGGGTAGATTTAGAACTTCTAGCTCTAATGGAACAATAAGATAACTATCACTCATAAGATTTCAAATCTTTTAATATCAATAGGTCAGCAAAGGGCGCAGGGGTATGTGATTCATCAACAAACTTTTTTAAAGTGCTTGTATCTGAGTGAAATCTATCTAGGTCAACATCGCCTGAGATCCCATCTATCTCGCCTTGTTGGGAATATTGCCAGATCAACCACCCTTTGTGATTCCATGGTGATGGTAATTGGGAAATTCCCTTACCGTAATCAGCTATCCATAAAGGATAACGTGCAAATTCTGGATTGGTTAACATCTCACTACCGAAACTGCTATCGGTATAAATAAGGGGGGTCCGTTTAGTTGCCTTTTCGACTTCCTTGAGCTATATCAAGGCTCTTTTTTCTATGTTTTTTTGTGATTCGTGATCGCTTATTTCAACGTCCAGCATAGGGGGCAGGTCTTGCTCTCGTAGATCCCCAATAGTACTGAGAAAATGATCGGCTTGTTTTTTTGGATCGTCATGGGCAAAGAAGAAATGATACGCTCCACGATAGATTTTAGTTGTTCTAATTAGGTTCCAGTTGTTATGGAATTGAGGGTCAGTGAAAGTTTCTCCGCCCGTTGCCTTAACATATGCGAAGCTAATGTCTGAGCGTGCGACCTTACCCCAGTTTATAACCCCTTGATAATGTGAAACATCGATTCCCCTAGAATGAGGTCGATTAGTTTTACCTAGGTTAGACGATTTGGAGGGGGAGCGTGAGTTTAACGCCCTGGAGTCTAAGTTTATAACTTCTAGGTGTTTTACCCATAGAAGCACAGGTGCTAACAAGCTAATGGTTAAAATGACCTTCATAGCCGCAGATAGACTTGATGACAAATTCAGACTTTTTATTTTTTCAAAATTCATAGATATTTGATGATTCTCTATTATCTAGGCTACTGCGTAGCGAGCAATGATTGTCAGTTGTGCCTGGTTGTCGATTTTATATTTATCGTAGATGTTCTCTATGTGTTTACGTACGGTTGAATACTTTACCCCTAGATTTTCTGCCATTTCCATTGGTGCAAGCCCCTGCACGACTAATCTCAGAATATCTTGTTCACGAGAGCTTGCTTCAACTAATGTAATGGGTTCTTTAATTACTTCGAGCCTCTCTAAATCTATAGTGGTTAACACACCTTTATCTATTGCAGCGGCAATAAGAGCTGATGTGTTCCTGGAATCAAGTTTTTTGTAAATATTTTGACGATGCTTTCTTACGGTGTTGCAACTAACAAACAGTTTTTTAGCAATTATTTTATTACTACAGCCAGAGGCAATTAGAAAAACAACTTGTTTTTCTCTTGTGCTAACATCCATATTTTATCACCAATTTTTATATTATTATCGAGATTTGAAAACCTTGCTATTAAATATCGTAAATCAAAGTCGTTTGCGGTATTCGTCAAATGAGTGATTTTTCTCGTAGATGTATTTACATGTAGATGTGATTTTTTGTCATTACTCGAACCTGAGTTCTAATCCATAATTACGGTTGCCAACATCATCCCAATAGCAGTAATAAACCATCAATTTGATGTGGGTTAATTTATACCAAACCGCAGGTTTCCTAGGTTATTATAAGGCCTTTAGAATTATCACTTCGTTTCGATTGCATACCCCAAAAAACAGGAAGCTACTGACTTTCATATCGGAACTTAGATATCAAAAATATTTGTTTGGATATAAAATAAATTATGTAATTACACGATTCTTGTTTTTCTTGCGTACTTACTTATTAATGGCATGCATTAATAAGTAAGTACGCAAGAAAAATCATTAGAGCAGCTTCTGAAAGCAATCGATTTATTATGTTTGGAGTTTAGTTCGAATACACTTGTACTATTTTGGCTAACTAAATTGGCCGATGTATATTTCCATAAATGGGTAATCGCCTCCAACTGGCGGTGCGCTATTAGTTACGCAACCTATAGCCGCGCGATGGTTAACCCCTGCACCGCCATGAACATGAGGGTCTCCCAACACAGACGCAGTATATCGAGTACTTACTGCCGCGGCACCTATATTAAGCGCTGGAGTCGACCACGCACCAGGGGCGCGGACAGTCTGCCCAGGGAACTGACCAGGACGAAAATTAACGGAAAGGGCGTTAAGAGCCGTAATGCAGTCATCCCATATTGACAAGGTACAAGTCACTCCACCAGGGATAACATAGCTCTTTGTAGTCTCATTATATTCGTATATTGCTATTTTTGTCATTTCAATGATCTCCATAAATAAACCAAATATTCATTACCAGTGTGTTACTAATGTAATTGGATAGGGAAAATATCGCATTTAGTATATTAATATTGAGGGTGTTTTTAACCACAAAAAAACGCCATGAATTTTCCAAATTTACGTCCCAATAGGGCATGGTTGCAGGTACGGGTTAACTAATACAAAAAAACTTCCAAAGATTCACACCTAGTGTTTTTTGGTCATTCGCTGCTTGGATTCTAAACGTCTTGTCAACATCATATAATTAATTTCTATCTACGATAAATTCAATCATTTAAAATATACGAGAAACCAAATGATCAGACTTTATATAAGACTCCCTTCACCTCAAAATATCAGTGCACCCAAAATATAGGCGTGTATAAAACATATACCAACAACAGCTACCCGAAGGTATCTATCAATATTCCTTATCTTAATTTTCACTTCTTAAACCTAGCATAATTTATTTGTTCGTAAAGAAAACATCTATAATTATTAGAAGATTTACACTAGATGGTTGAACGGTGACCTTATAATTAACCTTCTCTTAACGGCTAAATGTGACTCGGCAACAATGGAAAACCAGGTAAGAGGGGTACAAAGAGTCATGTTATTTTTCCAAACGCGGCTAAAGAATTATCCGCTTGTAACCAATACAAAATCCTAATGTTATATCTATGGTGCGACCTACCGGTTTGCCAATCTAATATCTATGCCAAAATATTTCAATAAGGCTGGTTTTTCTAATCACGAATAATAGAGGAGGGTGCTCCCTGTAGTGGCATAGTGAATTTGGCCACCGAACAAGAGATGTCATCATCATCTCACTAACGATTAGGTGACACAAAGCCACACCAATGTCACCAGACCAGTTAAAAATTTGTGAATTGGAAAAAATATTGCTCGTATTGAAGAGGAGAAGGAAATCTTAAAAAAGGCAAACAATGAACATTTAGCGGTGCCTAATATATTGGATCGTGAATTTGATGTGAGTGAGCCTAATAAAGCGTGGTGTGGTGATGTAACCTATATTTGGTTGGGAACACGCTGGGCATATTTGGCGGTGGTACTCGACCTATTTTCAAGAAAACCAATTAGCTGGACAATGTCTTTATCTCCCGATAGCGAGCTAACCAGCAAAGCACTAATAATGGCATTTGAATCAAGAGGAAAGCCTAAGGGTGTCATGTTTCATTCAGATCAAATTACAGTCAAACTCGGCCCCACAGGCACAACAATGGTAATAGCCCAAATACAGCAGAAGAATTTTATTGGATGAACTACTAAACCCTAGCCCGTTTTACTTGACCACTACAATATGCTGTGTACCACACATTCGTTCCATTGGACTTCAGACCCCAAATAGAACCTCATTTGGAATAGTTACACCAGTTTGGTTTGTACCAAAATGACAGCCATGTTTATAAGGACTAAACCGCTCTTCGGTAGGTAGTACCATCAGGCTTGTTACACTGCACTTAGATCAAAGCACCATCAAGCCATGCAGAAACAATTTTCCCCTAAACACAGAACAACGTCACCTATGCTCTGTTGAGTGACATTTGGTCGATTCTTTTGCATAAATACCGTTTTTTTACCCAAATTCCAAGATTTGGTCAGTTCATTTTTAAGAATTGACAGGAAGCCGCCAGGCAAAGTCGTCAAAATAGGTCGAAACAGATCTCCAAGAAATGCTTCTAACGAATGTCCCCAGAAGCCTCACTGCAAAGGCAAAAAATGAATAAAAACAAGCCTGTATCCGTTTTAATAGCGCTGTTACTCACAATGTTCATAACACAACAAACAAAAGGTTCGCCTGACTTTTCGCCATATATAGACAACGATGGCGATGGTTATGGCGTTAGGGTAGATAGCGGTCCTCTGGATATAAGAAACCTAAGGCAATCTTCTGATCCGGATGATAACAACCCTGAGATACACCCTGCAGCCAAAGATTCAAGCGTCGATGGTATTGATCAAAACGGTGATGGTATTGATGGTCCAGCGTTTGACCCATACGGAGGGTGGTTAGGTATACAGCGCGAAGCCACGGGGTTTTTTCGTGTGGAAAAAATTGACAAGCGTTGGTGGTTTATTACTCCTGAAGGCCATCCATTCTTTATGAATTCGCCATCTGGCACCAGTGCCACCCAGAGGGCTGGGCCTGATGGTCAGGAGTATGACCCTTATGCATATGCTCAAGCAACTCAAGGTATGGGGTTTAATACGGTTGGCATGTATGACGTTAAACCCCTACAACCGTTAAGTGAGGCTAAGTGGACAAGGGGGTACCCCGACAGCATGCCCTATTTTGTAAATATATGGCCGCAACATATGACTCGTGAGGGCGTGGCCGATTTCTTTGATCCACAATGGCTGGAATATCAAAGACAGATCCTAATACCAAAATTGGAAATGCATAAGGATGCACCTAATGTAATTGGTTTCAGTTATGGTCTGGAGGCTCATTGGTTTCCCGATCATAAAAGTCAATACCATGTGTTTGATGACTATATGCGTAAAGCAGAAAACGCACCGGGTAAACTCGCATTAGTGGAGTTTATGCGTGATCACTATAATGATGATATTGAACAACTGAATAAGCATTGGAAGGCAGACTTAGACAATTTTGAAGAACTTACGCTACTCAATTGGCTGGGCCCTGAATCGTTTTTTGGCATTCCACAGAATTCAGGAGGAAATACATATGATGCAGAATTTTTACTTAAAGGCATCATTAAGGGATTGTTTTTTGCGTCCTGGGATAAAAGCAAGCTGCTGACAGCGCATCAGGCAGCGCTTAAAGAAAAATTTGCAGGGTTCGCTGCCACTCAATATTACAAATCTCTACAGGGTATCTTAAGAGAACATGCTCCCAATCATTTGATTGTAGGGGATCAGCAGGTTCTAATGTCTGGTAGTAAGTCTGTGGCAAGAGCCGCCGCAAAATATATGGATGTTTATAGTGTAAACCCTTTTCCCACCAACTACTGGGCGAATTTGTTTGCCGAAACCCTGTTGTTGCTATGTTCAGGGGGCTATACCGATGGTTTGTTATCTACCGGTTTTGGCAGTGATTTGGTTTCAGATATCCAGCAGGTCATCGGTGATAAACCCATGTGGGTAGAGTTTGGCATTGTTGGTGATAATACAGAGCACAATAATGATGAACCGGGTAACTTTGCGGTGCATCCAGACCAGGAAAATCGTACCGAGTTTTTAGAATCACTCTATGATCTTTATTTACAAAGCGATCAAATTGTCGGCATTCAATATTACGCCTGGGCGGATCAACCGCTAGATTTAGAAGATGCTCAAATTCATGAAAACAATCAATTTGGACTGAATGATCGACAGGGGCTGCCTTATGAGCTTTTTTCCAATCGCTACAAAGAACTGAACACATGGTGGTTAACACGGTTGCAGTCGTCTGATCAAGAAAGCCCTCAGGTATTGAAACCGGTACTAATAAGCTCAGGGCATTCAACGGGAAGTGTTAAACGACTTAATACAGTGCGTAGTACTTCTGAGTGGATAGTGTGGGCAACAACCGCCTGGCGTAAGCAAGATCTTTATTCAAAGGTTAAATCTCTTGAGATTCAACTGAATAAAATGCGAGCCTTGGTATTTTCTGGTGCAGAAAGTTACAAATTAGCGCAGCAACTGTACCGATGGGGAGGACTGCATACGGTTCACGATATCGACAATATAGACAAAATGCTTGAGGTTGATCCTGTTGTAGATGTGGATTCAGTCAGCTATGAAATTAATATTGCTCCTGAATTAGACTTGGTGATGACTCAAGTGGGAGAGGGGATAACAAGAGTTCGCGCCGAGCGGGGCCCCGTCATTTTTACTGCTAATGCCTTAGATTTAAACAAAGGCGATGTACTGGGTTATACCTGGACTATTAACGGAAAAACTATCGAGAACAACCAAGATATTCTTGAAGTACATCCTGAGCAGCTTCATGAAGGTGATAATAACGTGAGCGTGGCAGCCAGAGATGATGGCTCGCCATTGTTGAGCCAAAGTCAGGAGCGTAATTTCTTTTTGGAACCTGTTGATATGCCTGATCACTCTTATGGCGGTTCCATTCGGGGAGGAATAATTCTGCTTTTACTATTTGGCTTTTATAGGAGGGGCATATTTCAAAGGTTAAGCTACATTAGCCCCAAGGTTGCTGCTGCGTTTTTGAGTTTCTGGTCTTATGATCAACAAGATTATTTACAGGATCACTATATAGCCGCGTGGCTCAAAGTGGTGGAACGCTTTAAAGGCAACCCAAAGGTAATTGGGTATGATCTGATGAATGAACCCTACTCAGGTAACCCTGTCACAACCGTTAGTAGAGATTTTGAACCTACCCACCTTAAAACAATGTATGACCGGTTGATCCCTGCCATTAGAGAGATTGACGATAACAAATGGATATTTTATGAACCTCAAGCAGTTGGCGTTGCTTTTGGTGTGTCTTCGCGCTTGCCGCCCATTGAAGACAGTCGAGCTGGCACGAAGAGGTTGGTTTACGCGCCACATGCTTACCCATTTACACTGCATGAAGGAGTGTCATATAACCTTACTGACAAAATAAATATGAGGAACTGTAATCGCAATGATAAAAATGATACCTGGAGCTATGACTGGGACAGCGGCAGTGAGGTTATCTCAATAATCACCAGCACCACCCCAGAAGTGCATCACTTTACGATTCAACCTGCCAACCAATAGAGAATTTATTATGCTTAACGTTACAAAAAAATGTAGCCATAAACTGTACATTCTATCGTTTCTTGTCTTACTGGCACTACCTTCCCTGAGGGCGTATTCCATGGCTATCTTGCTAGAGCCAGGCTTTAAGGTTGACGTGAGTGCTGATGCGCAAGGCCCTTCAATCCGAACAATAAATCAGAGGTTAAACGATTTCTCTCATTTTCCTCATGGAGGACAGAATGAGGCGATGGTTCAAAATGTTTTGGATCAGATGGGCCCTGGATTTGTTTCTATCGTAAAGGTTCCTGCAATGACCTCGGTCTATCAATGTGCCACAGGAACTTATTCCGAGTATCATCGTTCGTTACTGCAAAATCGTATTGATGACATTCACTCATTAGGTGGTGAACCCATATTGGATTTTAGTGGAACGCCAGAGTGTATGGTGAGACAGCCTTCAGGTATTCTCGAGGCTATTTTTGGCGACACGCCAGATCAGCGACCGCCAGAGAATGCTGAAGAATACGGCAATGCCATCGAGTATATTATACGTTTAGTTACTGAGGATCGTATCCATCAGGGAAAAAGACCCGTCAAATATTTTTATCCATGGGTAGAACCGGATTTCTATATTTGGTACAAAGGCTTTTGGCCAGAATTTATCAACAAGCAATTTATTCCCTTCGGTTTAGCGTTGCAACGGGTTGAGAATGATACGGGCCTCGACTTAACGTTATTTACCGCAGCTACCTCAAGTATGGTGCCATCTTTTTTTAAGGGACCGGGTAATATCGACTATGAACTTATTGAGAGCATGGTGACTGCCGCAGAAGTGAACGACTTCGATTTGGAAGGTATACTTTGGAATTACTATGCTTCTTATCCCTTTATCGGTAAGGGGAGGTCCGAGTTTGAGTTTGGTGACCCAATTGATTCCATGGTCAATTTTTTCCTAAAAAGAACAAACAGCAAAACATCTGCAGCACTCTATTTTGAACAAATCAGCACTCTAAAGACCTTGTACCCAGATAAAAAATTAGGCTTGGCGGAATGGAGTATACTCGTGGGGGGAGAGGACGAGCGGACCCATAATCACGAAGGTGGATCCTTGATCGCCTCAGGCCTCAGTGCCATGCAAGAGGCCGGACTCGATTTCGCCAATGTATTTACGCTGTATTTTAAGCACGAACCTACGAATCGTTTACACGCATTGCTTAATCTTCAAGGCATTGGGGATCAGCGCTGGAACGCCTTAGATTTCTGGTCGCAGTTAGGTGAAGAGCAGTTAAAAATTCGGGCAGGCGGGCATGCCCCTGATCATGATGTATGGTCAACGGTAACACGCCATACAAACGGTGATATCAGTATTATGATTGCAAATCATCGGGGTAAACCTAGACATGAACGGTATGATTTAGCTATTCGCTTGGAAAACTTTAATCAGTTTGGGAGCACGGTATATTCACAATGGATCGAACCAGGACAGGCTCCTTATGGCCCACCTGAGGTGAAATGGCTAAATGCTAAAAATAATAGTGGGGGGGGGTTACCGTTAATGCTTCTATGAACAGTCAGTCGGTTGTTATCATGTATTTTAGTAAAAATAACCCTTCCAACTGAGGAAGGGTTATTTTCTGGGGGACGTGGGTTCCCAAATTAGCGCTAGTAAGTTGAATTGGCTGTTTGGCCTCAAATGCCTCATGCTTTTTCTTTATTTGGCGGGATTATACCCGAGGTTATATTGATTGATACCATGCAATATTCCGATAAATGTGATTATCGGAATATTGCTAAGTTGCTGTTTTAACGCTACTATTCAGCAACACCTAGTTTAATCACGTTAAGGCTCAATAACTTGAATACTGCCGCTATAAAGCCCGAATCTATTCCACCGAGACCTATATTTGATAATCTTGAGCATATTAAGAACCCTTTTAATCTCAAAACATTTCCAGTTCCAAACCAAGACCTAGGCGTTGGCTATGAGATTGATTACGAATATAGCTGGAAGTTTATCTATAGCTATAACGGCAGCTCATCGACCTTTAACGCTTATCGACGCGAGCTAGAAAGATTGCTTCAGTGGGCCTGGGTAATTAAGCGAGAATCCATTCTTAACCTAAAGCGTAGCGACATTGAAGAATTCATTCGATTCTGTCAAAAGCCTCCGTTAGCGTGGATCGGCACTAAAAACGTTTCGAGATTCACGACTCGAAATAACCAACGCGAAGTAAATTTACATTGGCGACCGTTTGTTGTTAGCGCATCAAAGATCGACCATAAACATGGCCATGGACCAAACCCGAAAAAGTATGTGTTATCCCAACCAGGCATTCGTGCAATGTTTTCTGTTTTATCTTCCTTTTTTAACTTTCTTATTCAAGAAGAAGTTACAGAATCAAACCCTGTTATGCTTATTCGACAAAAAAGTAAATTTATTAAAAAAAGAACCACCAAAACACCCGTTCGTCGAATAAGTAATCTTCAATGGGATTTTGTATTAGAAACCACTGAAATGTTGGCTAACGAGAATGAACGTCACGAGCGCACGTTATTCATAATGAATTGCTTGTACGGTATGTACCTTCGTATCTCTGAACTGGTTACCGATGAGCGATCTACACCAGTCATGGGCGACTTTAGAAAAGATATGGATGGTAACTGGTGGTTGCATGTTGTTGGTAAAGGAAATAAAAGTAGAATCGTTACTGTGTCAGATGACATGCTAAAGGCCTTAAAGCGCTTTAGGAGATCACTAGGGTTAACTGCGTTACCGACTTCGGATGATACAGCGCCGCTAATCCCAAAGAACCTTGGCAATGGGCCGGTAACAAGTACTCGACAAATAAGATCTATCGTTCAAAACTGTTTTGATCTTTCTTTTCAACGTATGCGTGATGAAGGCTTTGATAACGATGCGGCTGAGCTTGAAGCAGCGACCGTGCATTGGCTTAGACATACAGGAATTTCAGAAGATGTTAAAGTGCGCCCAAGGGAGCACGTTAGGGATGATGCAGGTCATGCGTCCATGCACACAACAGATCGTTACATCGACAGTGACCTACGAGAGCGTCATTCATCTGGGAAAAATAAGAAAATTGGCTGAGCATGATAAGCGTAACGCTCAAAATGATTACGTATGTACGCGATGATGCGCATTAACACTGCTCCTTTAAACGTAGATATCACGCGGCCTACGACCCTGTTTCAGACATATACCTATATGGGTGAGCGACGATCTAGAGGGTTGATTTCCAATAGTTATAGCTTATCTTATTGAAATATATAGTTTTTTACCGTGATATTATTAGAAATATAGCTGTAATCCTTTTTAGGGTGATTTAGGATATTTGATTGTTTTTACCCATATTTAAAGATAACTAGTTGTTTTTACTAAGTATTTCTATGTTTTCCCAGGATAGCCTTACCGTTTAGCCTTTAGTGACTAAGATGTGGCAAGGGTAGAACCAGCTAATCGATACTTGAATTGGTCTCGTAGATGTTCTTGTATAACGTGATGATGTAAAAACGAAAGGTATACTATTAAATCAGGAAATAGCGATCATGAATGCTTTTCACGGATTAGTGCCAACGGTAGAAGAAGCTGCTTTAGCCAAAATTAGCAGTCGAGTATTAGCAAACTTTATTGACGCCGATATGGACACCCAACAGTTTTCTGTCATTGATAAAGCAGGTCTCGCACAAACAATGGATCTTCCCTCCAGCGCGTTATGTTTTTTAGTGGACGTGCTCACAGAATTAGGTAAAGGCAATGTAGTCAAACTGATACCTGTCCGTGCAAAACTTACCTCCCAAGAAGGATCGAATCTTCTTAACATGTCCTTCTTCTTTTATTAAGTTGATGGATGAAAAGGCTATACCTTATCATCAGGCCGGTAACCATCGGAATGTTAAATACATGGATGTTGTGAATTACAAGCACACCCTTGATCAAAAACGCTTAGCGGCTTTGGATCAAGCACTTGGGTTGATGGATAAGTAATAATTTGAAGATCTACAATAGATGGAATCAAAACCTGTATTTACCGCCAGCGCGGTACTGGCTTGAATCAATTGGTCCTGATAATAAGCGGTGACTATCTGTAAAAAAACTTATTTAAACTAATAACTCCAATTCCCCTCTTAATACCAATAGTTCACACTATTGGTATTAAGAGGATGGTACGCTATACTAACCAGATATAAATATCTCAATTTTTACATGGACCTGATAATGTCTAAGGCCTTTTCTGCAACGCCCCTATTTGATGCGTATAGTCATTTCTATCAAATGGACCGTGACGAACTTTTTCCACATGACACACCTTCTGTACATAAATATGTTGAGGCCACAAACAATCTCGTACCTGGCGCCATGGAAGACTACCAACATGTGAAAGGATTTTTATGGAGTAAATGCCGAAAAAGCGAAGCTACCTACAATGCCTTTCGAAGTGAATCTGAACGCTTTTTATTATGGGCATGGACTGTCAAAGAAAGGTCAATAGCATTCTTAAAAAAGCGAGATATCGAAGACTATATTGATTTTGTGGTAAAACCACCAAAAAGTTGGATCGGGCTACAGATAAAAAGACGCTTCATGTTAAAGAACGGCATTAAAGTCCCTACAAAGGAATGGCGCCCTTTTGTTGTTAGAATTAGCAAAGCTGAACGAAAAGAATACGAGAACAATAATGCAGGAAAAACCCTAAAACTGGAAAAGAAAAACTACTCATTACAACACAAATCCATTGTGGAGGTTTTTTCGAATCTGTCTGTGCTCTATAACTTTTTAGTGGATGATGAATACGCTTTCGGCAACCCAATTCAGGCTGTCAAGAAAAGCTCACCTTATTTGGTCGTTGATGTGACTAATGAAGGTGTCAAAAGGTTATCCTCACTTCAATGGGAATACGTTCTGGAAGCCACGAAGGCACGAGCCAATAGTGAGCCTGTATGGGAGCGACATTTGTTTATTGTCGCATGTATGAAAAGTTTGTACCTAAGAATGAGTGAACTGTCTTATCGGAAAAACTGGACTCCCACTATGGGAAATTTCTATTCAGATAGTGATGGTAATTGGTGGTTCACTGCTTTTGGTAAAGGCAACAAAAAACGTAAAGTTAGCGTGCCAGAAGATTTTTTAGTCTATTTGCGCCGTTATCGTGAAAGTCGTGGCCTTGAAGGCTTACCTACCATTGACGAGTCAACTGCCCTACTCCAACCAATTCGACAAAAAAGTCCAGGGTTACAGGCAAGGGCTATTTCACAAGCTGCTCAAGCTGTGTTTGATTCTGCAAGTGCAAAGTTAGCAGAAGATGGGTTTAAGAAGGATTCAAAGATACTACTGGCAACATCAACTCACTGGCTAAGACATACTGGAGCTTCCATGGACGTGGAAATTAGACCGCTGAAAGATCTTTCGGCAGACCTTGGGCATGATCAACTCTCCACTACTGATAAAGCATATGTTCATGCGGATGATCAAGAGCGCGCGGCGTCTGGTAAAGGCCGAACTGTATAAGCATCACTATATTGGGTTTCGTCGCAAATAGTTCGATTGCCGTGAAAAGTAGTAAAGCGGTTTTCGACTTACACAGCTAGCGCGTAACATTGTTCTGCTGCCGACAAAGAACCCGACATAGTCTTCTTCATCTGACCTTTATTGATCATTGCCATAAGCTCTATTCCAACCAATGTAGCTCGTGCAGAATGAAAGTTATTGAAACCTAACATAGGTCGAGTAATTCGTTTTCTTCGCCGGTGATCTTGCTCAACGATATTAGTCGGATAAGCAGCGACCGTTACCGGCCGCCACTCTCCTAAGAACCGAGCAGGAAAGTTTCCCCTCACTCGGCTCAAGCCTCTCAAAGGCCTAATCTAAGACCCGGTGTGCGATAAAAAATCTCGCACAGCCTTTGCAATACGCATTTGCAGTCTTTTGACTCTAGACCGAATAGACGACCAATCCAATACATTGAATGGATCGAAAGGTGCTAGAGTTAAGGGCGCACCAGCGAGCGTATAGCCTGCCGTCATTTGCTTTCCCTCATAAGAAAAGATTCTCCATACTATCTTGCAAAGAAAGACCTGTCGGACGTGGGCTCACTTTCGTGCCAGATTTCAGTAATTGGGATCTGTTGATCGACCAATAAGCGAACAGCCATTGCCGAACGCAACTCCTGCACGATATTGGCAAACAGTTCATTGCGCTCGGATAATCGGCGTTGCAGCGTCCGGCGAGATATCGCCAGCTCGTTTGCAATCGTATCGATAGTCATTGCACCGGAGGGCAGTGCCCTGACAATACAACGCCTAACCCGTCGCATAAAACCATCGCTACTGCCCTTTTCGATAATGCTGAGCAGATTGTCTTTAGCTAATGGGGATTTTTCATCCCACACTTTTATAATCGGCCACTCCAGTGCGGCCGCAGGATAAAACAGGCCACTGAATGCTTGGTCAAACTCCAGTTGACCACCAAAGACCTGGCGATGGACAGTCGTATCGTCAGGCTCTGGATAGTTAAAATAAACCTTGGGAACCGGTACCGGGCTATAACACACCGAGTTAAGTAGGCATTGACTCATACTCAACATCATATCAGTGATATAACGACCACTGACCTCCACCGGAACCGTGGGGCGCCACTCGGTGCGAAGTGTATCCCCTTCCTTAACCACAACGGCTTCACCAATAGCCCCCACTGTTTCAAGCGAACTGGGCATCATGTTCAGCCACTGACGAAAGTGACTGCAGATAGCGGAGAGATACTGTAATAGACTAGCCTGGTTAAGAAAGCTGGCTCGCCCGGCCCACAAACCAATATCCTCGTTGCCCGTCAATTTGGCTAACTGTTTAGTGAGATTGTAGAGAGCGTCAACCGGCATATAGACATCCCGGTTTTCCAGCCAGATCGGGTCTATGTCTGCATTGGCGATCAGCTGATCACGGTCAACGCCCAGATCGTCTGACAACTGTAAAAAAAGCTGAGCGATCCGTGACGAGACAGTTTTTCCAGAAGCGGTGCTCCCAAGGTCAGTGCCACTCATCGTTTTCCTATCTCTATGAATCTGAAATCACCCGTTCCCACTGGATTTCATCACTGTGTATAATGGGCCGCTGTGTACAAGACTAAACAGGTGCGACATGTTACAACTCTCTCAGCTTGATACGATTTATGATAAGGGTCCTAATTGACCCATGAACCCTAGTATTGAAGCAAGCGCGCTCACGGCCATGCACCGCCACTATGACCAGCTGGTGACCTTTCCCCTGGATGAATGGGAGATGTTACGCTACCACCTCACGGTTAAAACCGTCAACGAAAAGTACACCCTGCAGCCCATTGGTGAGAAGTCGACCAAGAACTTTTTCCTGGTGAAAGGGTTGGTACGCTATTACTACCTTACTCCCGAGGGCAAGGAGCTCAACAAGGGCTTTTACAGTAGCAACCATATGGTCGGCAGCCTCAGTGCCGCCATCCTGGATGAACCTTGCCGCTTCGGCATTGAAACCCTTGAGCCCTGCGTACTAGTGGAGCTTGACCTGGTGGGCCTGAGATCTTGTTCAGAACGAAACCCGGCCTGGCAGCGACTCTACCTGCACAGCTGTGAAATGATGCTGATTCGCAATGAACGACGCGAGGCGGAGCTACTCACCATGAACGCCAAGCAGCGATTCCAGCAATTTGTACGCAACTTTCCCGATTATCTGGAACGTATTCCGCAGTATCATATCGCCTCCTACCTGGGGGTCACTCCGGTTGCACTGTCCAAATACAAAAAACAGTGGCTGGAATAAAAGTAGGTATTATTAAACTAGTTTAATGACGGTCTCGAAGCACGATCCGTAGCATGAAATTTACATAACGAGTGATACCATCTAAGAACCGCAATCTTATGGAGAATATCGACCGAATCGATTATAATGAACGAATCGAACGATTTAGAGGATTTTATCATGCAGACACTATCAGCCAATGATGCCAAAACCCAATTTGGTGATATGTTAATGAAGGTTCAACGAGCGCCGATTCAAATCAACAAGAATGGTAAGCCGGTTGCTGTTGTCATTTCCGTAGAAGAATACGAAAACATGGAAGCGTTAAAACTCTGTTTATTGCAATCCAAAGCAACTAAAGCGAAAGACGATATTCGCGATGGCCACACTATAGATGGAGAGCAATTTTTTGATGAGCTAGAAGCGGGAAAATATGACTAGTGCACCAGGCTATCGGCTAACTTCAGACGCTCAATCTGATCTCATAGATATTCGTCGTTATACAGTGAAGCAGTGGGGGCCAAATCAATCGCGAAAATATCTTTCAGAGTTAAGACAAACAATATTAGCTTTATCTGAAACACCAACTATTGGAAAAAAGCGATTGGAAGTAGGTGAAGAGGTATTCAACTTTCCTTATGTCAGTCATGTGATCTACTACACACTCGATAACCAGCAGTTGGTGGTGTTCGGCGTGTTACATAAAAGTATGGTACCTCTTCTTCACCTAGACGACAGAAGCACAAACTGAATGCTGTCAGTGGAGATGACTAAGATTCAAACAAATTGTTGGCCGCTATCGCACCTTAGAGTGTACTACCCCAAATACAAAAAACGGTTCCGTCGCATCTCGGGTAGCTCAGGCACGGTATGTTAGAATGTTATTTCCAATTCATCCCCAATTGAGCAATACATAATCTCTTTCAAAGGCCAATGGCGCTACTATTATCGGGCAGTCGATAAAGAGGGAAACACTATCGTAACATCAAACGGATTACCAACTCGATGTTAGGGTTCAAAAACTTTAGGTGCGCACAAGCAACATTGAAGGGAATAGAGTTAGTAGCTATGTTAAAAAAAGGGCAACAACGAAATTCTTCTCAAAGACATGTGACACCAGTTGAACAATTTTATGCTTTGGCGGCATAGTTACGCCCAGGAATTCTGCTGATTTCTCCTAGGGAAAAATTACGACAGAACCGGAATAAGAACCACTAGATGAGCAATACGTTAATCCACCTACCATGCCTTTGGGATGGGTTGATCCCACAACACAGACTTAGGAAAACCATTAATTGTTGGCAACCCCATCCACAGGCATATCATCAACCTCAACAGAGGTAGGAACACTCTGGCCAGCCTTCATAAACTGCATGGCATCATCGTGAATGTCGCGAAAGCGAAGGCTCATTAAATCCATAACATAGTTCTGGTCTAGCTTCCAAGGTTTTTGATCACCTTGTTTGGGTAAATAGCTAGAAGCTCGAAGCACATAACCCGATTGAAAATCAATACCCGCTTCTTTTTTAAGCTGAGGGTTTTTATTCACCGGCACAAAATAATCCAGACCGTTATTATCCAAGTGATTAATCAACCGGCAAAAATAAGCATGAATCAAATCGGCTTTTAAAGTCCAAGATGCATTGGTATATCCCATGGTCACAGACAAGTTAGGGATATCGTTGCACATCATACCCTTGTATACGAGGCGCTGTGAAAAATCACTCATCTTACCATCCACAGAAACGTTGTAAGACGATGGATCACTGAGTTTTAGACCCGTCGCTGTAACAATCACGTCGGCCTCCAACTCTTTTCCAGATCTCAGCAGAATACCGCTTTTAGTGAAACGATCAATATGATCCGTCTCCACTGAAATTTTCCCCTTATTGATGCCATCAAATAAATCACCATCGGTTACTGCGCACACCCGCTGATCCCAAGGGTTATATTTTGGAGTAAAATGCTTACGAATTAGGCTCTTGTCTTTTAATTTAACAGACACAAGTTTAAGCATTAAGCCCTTTATAATTTTCGGAAAACGCTTACTGAATGAATACATCAAAATAAAGAAAATAATTTTTCGCGTACGCGTAATTCGGTACGCCAATTTTTCTGGTAGCCATTTTCTCAACGCATTTGCCAGCCTATCTTTAGTGGGAATTACACCCATAAAAGTAGGCGTTCGTTGCAACATGGTAACGTGCTCAGCTTTGTCCGTCATGGCAGGCACTAAAGTCACCGCCGTCGCACCACTTCCAATAACAACCACTTTCTTGTTTGAATAATCAAAGTCTTTCGGCCAAAACTGTGGATGTATTAACTTACCTTCAAAATCATCCTCGCCTTTAAAATCTGGAGCGTGAGCCGTTTCGTAATTGTAATAACCCACACACATCATCACAAAATTAGAACGGATTTTTTTAACCGACCCATCGGCCTGCTCGACATCCACCGTCCATTCGGCATTTTCACTAGACCAATTAAAAGCCGTAGCCTTTTGCTGATAACGAATTTTTCCAGTAATGTTATATTCTTGCGCCGTTTCGCGAATGTATTCACGAATACTGGGGCCCGAAGCAATGGACTGCTCCGTTGCCCAAGGCTTAAATTCATAACCTAAGGTATACATATCCGAATCAGAACGAATGCCCGGGTAGCGAAATAAATCCCAAGTACCACCGAGGTTTTCCCGACCTTCTAACACCGCAAACGTTTTATCGGGGCAATGTTTTTGAACATAATAAGCGGCAGAAATCCCAGAAAGCCCAGCGCCCACAATGAGCACGTCTAATTTTTCAAATGAGTCTGGATTCGAATTATCTGTAGAAACGGAACTGGATGGGTTCATAGAATTCCCTTGCAACTGCTTGGCAACGATGCCGTTATTTTATGGACTTGCCTTTTACGTGTTATCAGACGTTATCGAAATTATATTGCCTGAAGAAGGCGTTGGTAATTTTCAATTGGGACAATGTTGTATTCAATTTGGGCCATAACGATAAGTGTTACATTAGGCAGGGATGTTCTTTATGGCATATCGTTTATGGCATAGTATCAATCAATATTTTTGTTTTGTGTTGTACAGAATTTAATGAAACAGTTCCAAACAAGTGCTTCCCGATAAATTCTGCTATCTCCCTAATACCATGAATGCTCTCGGGTACAATCCCGCCAAATAAAGAAAAAACATGAGGCATTTGATGCCAAACCGCCAATTCAACCAGAACCCCCGCCTCTCTAGCACTAACCGCCACCCTTTCAGAGTCATTGAGTAATATCTCAGTACTACCGACTTGAAGTAATAACGGAGGGAAACCCTCGAAATTGGAATGGACTGGAGAAATTTCAGGGTGCCTTGGGTCATCATGGTGCCTCGCATGAAAGCGAGTTACATATCTCATTGCCCGATGATGAAACATCGGATCATGCTTGGCATTGCTCACCATTGAATCACCCTCCGAAGCCATATCAGTAAGTGGTGACAGACAAAAGGCTGCCGTCGGCATTGGTAGGTTGAGTTCCTTAATTTTCTGCAGCGTTAACAAGGTCAGATTCCCCCCCGCAGAATCCCCCCCAATCACAATATCTTCCGCGCAGTAACCCTGACTCAATAACCATCGATAGCTACTAATAGAATCAGAAACAGAAGTCTGTATCGGGTGCTTTGGTGCTAAACGATAGCGGAGAGAGAAGACATCAACATTCAGCTTTTTCGAAAGTCGCCAGGTTAGGTTTCGATGTGTTCGAGGTGAACCAAAAAAATAGCCTCCACCATGGAGATAAAAAACAATCTTCTTACTCCTAGGCCTAGGCCTATTCCGAATCTTTACCCACTCCCCTCTAGCTTCGACCGTATTTACGGGAGCAATTTCCACATAGCGAGGTATAGGCCAAAGGGCGGCGACGTTATGAGCTAGAAAATAGACAATACGCATTATTATTGGGGGAATATAGCCATGGGCCTGTAAGGGTTTCACCACGTATTTTAAGAATAAATTGAATATCCTTGCTCTTGTACTAATCATACCCCCCCCACTTTTAAAATGTAACCTTCAACTGCTGGGCAACGATGCCCGTTATTGTTATTTAATTGACCTGCTTTTTGCGTGTTATCAAGCGTTATCGAAATAGTATTGCCTGAAGAAGGCGTTGGTAATCTTCAATTGGGACAATGTTGTATTCAATTTGGGCCATAGCGATAAGTGTTATTGCGTTATTGAATCTATCGGGAGCTGTAGGGCCCCATCATTTTAACTATCACCACGAAACTCACTAGGACTCATCCCCTCAAACTTCCTAAAAGCACGAGTGAAGTTAGCTGCATCGGTGTAGCCAAGCTCATGTGCTATTTGGCTGATACTATATTGTGTTTGTTGCAACATTTCCTTTGCTCGATCTATTCGTACCTTAGCAACAAGCTCGCGGTATTTTGTATTTTCTTTGCTAAGTAAGCGATGCAACGTGCGCGGACTCATGTTGAGTTCCTCGGCAATCGTTTCTTGGCTGAGTAAGTGACCATCGGAGGTATTGCTTAAACGTTTTCTTATCGCTTGGCTGAGAGTGCATTGAGAGCTGGGCTGAGAGTGCATTGAGAGCTGGGTAATTGTTGCAGTAATTCATCGCATTGCTCAATGCTTTTTCGATAAGAGTTTTTATCAGCCAAGGGAATGGGACGTGTTAGTACTTCGATAGGAAACAGGATGCGGTTGTGTTGGCAATTACCAATGATGCTTACACCAATACGCGCGAAATATTCTTCATGGTAAGCCTGCAATGGGTAATCTAGCTCAACGCTATAAGCAGGCGGTTCATTACTGAACATGAAACTTGCCATAACATGCAGGCTAGACAATATGCCATCAACAGCGAAACGTTTTACACCCGCATTCATGGATGCAGTCGTTTTAATATCAATGATGCCGTATGCATCCCCATCTATCACTGTACTACTGTAGGAAGTGCCAATTTGAATAAGCGGTGTAAGAATCGGTATGTATTTATTAGCGACGTCCAAAGCGTCTGCAACAGTGTCGCTACTTAAGGCGGCAAAACCAACCACACCATGGGAACTAAAATTAAATTTAGCCCCAATAATTATACCTAAGTTTGGTTCTCCCGTGATCCTTAGGGCATTAATGATTAGTTGCTCGGTTTCTACTTGAGTGGCTAAGAAGGCTTCGTCGTTGAGCTGCAGCTCGATTAAGCCCGTGCCCGCGAGTAAGTTATCTGTACTGAGCCCGCGTTGTTGAATGTGTTCCAGTAGCTCACAGTAAAAGCGAGTGGGAAAACAGCGGTCTTGCGGACGATCATTTGAATAGATGCTCATGGGACCATCTAAACAGAAACTGTCTAAAAATGACAGCGTTTGGCTCCAAGCTTTTGCATAGATTTGTCTTCGTCCTGTTTTGCAATCACTCGAAAAGCCTCTAAAATAAAATAACAGAGGAGACACAATTGTCATTAGATCTTGGCAGCTGACATAGAAACCTAACGTTGTCGTAAAGAGATGTGGACTTCCCAAATTCCAAACACCATATCTGATTCTTCCATGCCCAAGTCACCGATTTACTAAAGAACTTTTACCTCGGTAATTTTTTTAACGTTTCGCGGCTGGGTTCCGCCTAGACTCTTATACACTCGAAAACATTGGCCATAATCTGCAAAGCCGGCAGCGGCTGATGCCTCGGTCAAAGACATTCCAGACTCCCCGTAACGAACAGCGCTGAAAAAACGTTCCCACAAACGGAAGCTTCTAATGGAGGCGCCTGTTGTTTGCTTAAATAATGACGAAAGCCTAGACGGCTTTAAACCGACCTCTTTTGCAAGGGCCGATACTGGGACATTTTCACTGGAATTGTCTAGTATCATGTCAATGACCCTTAGAACGCGGGGCTCAACACTATAATCTATTGTCTTGTCGTGCATTGAATCAAATGTGCTAATCCACTGTGCTAGTAGAGAGTATACGGTGTTTGCTTCATAGCGCTTGACCCACACATCTTGTAGGGCCTCGATCAGCTTTGTTTCTAGCTTAACACCGCTGTAGATACTGTATCGGCTATTGTAGTTAATGCCTCTGTTCATGTGAGGCATCAACTTCTTAAAGTCTGATCCGCTGAACTTAAGGAAGCAAAGCGCGACCTTTGTGTAGTTTGTTTTGATTGAAACAGGAACGCCAGGTGGTACGAGATAACTGTGGGAAAGGTATTTATTACCTTCTTCATCCTCTACTTCGAGCTCATTTTCAAATGACAGAATGAGCATTGCAGGGCCGGTTGTTCGGGAATAATATTCATCGCTACGCAACAAAAACAATACTCTATCGCGAGAAGAGTAAAACAAGGCTTTTGATATAGAAGACATACTCATAATATAGCACTTCATTTACTGCGTATTCAAGTTTTTGGCACCGGCTCCCTGAACCGTTATTGGCTGGTCAGGAAGCTGGTTATGAATAGGTATTGTTACGCTTTCTTGCGTCGAGTAAAACCTAAGCCCGCTAAACCTAGACCTAGTAGTGCGAGGCTACTTGGCTCAGGAACCGAAACCGAAGTTTCCAGAATATAACCAACCCTATTAGGGCCGCCGTGAAAACCAAGATCGTTCAGACCTACACTTGCATAGGCTGTCGCAGCCCAATCTTCGTTGTTGTTGCCATTAGCATTGTTGGGCTCTCCTGCTGCCCAAATTGCAGGGTCGTAAATAGTGGAATCAATCCACTCCCATCCAGAATCAGGCTCAGCGCCGTTTGGGTCCTGAAATAGGCCGACAAAGTAACTCTTTTCAGTAGCTGCTGGGTTAAGCTCAGCAAAAATGGTAGCCATTTCCGCAACGGTAAACGTTGCTAGCTGACCCCCACTAGCCTCTGCATGAGCTTTGGCTCCATCCCAGCCGCCGTTTTTATGTTCAACCAGCTCAAATTTGCTATTGCCGATAATCACATAGGCGTTTGCTGTACTAGCCAACCCCACACTCATCATGAGCGCCGTAGCAAGCCCAAATATTCGTAATAATGATTTCATGTTACTACCCTACTTTAAAGTTAATTAATAATTGTTGAACGCGGATTCTATTCAGCTACGAATTACTAAACATTAACAAACGGCCAATATCTTTGGTTATCTGTTGCATATTTCCTTACCTTAATCATTCTATGTCACTTAATATCTCCTAATTAAACGCATCTATCAGGTCATTTACAGACTATTCGCTGTCATTTTTAGACAGTCTCCGTTTAGATGGTCTCCATGAGCATCTATTCAAATGACCGACCGCAAGACCGATGTTTACCCTCTCGCTTTTATTGTGAACGAGTCACACCAATCTCTGCCGAATCCTCTCAACCTTCCGAACAAGAGCTAAATCACTTTCCATCATCTCCCTCAACTGAATGTTGTAGATTAGGTTTTGTATAGGGGAGTATTCAGCGTTCTGATTGATGGTTAATCCTTTCCAATGCGGGCGAATTTAGGTTGTCGCTTCTCCATATAAGCACTAACACCTTCTTTCATGTCTGGTCCACCGAAGCTGGTTAGCATGGCTTTGTCTGCGTAATCCAGCGCTTCGGCTGGTTCTTTAATTAAGTCTTGATAAATCTGGCTCTTTATTGCTTTAAGCGAACTAGGCGCACATCTGTCTGCTAGATCTTGAATATATTTTATCGACTCTTGTACTAGCACATCGTCATCGTAGACTCTGGTGGCGAGCTTCAGTTCTTTGGCTTCTTCACCGTAAATCTTTCTGCTCGACATCAATATATCCATTGCGACATCTACGCCAACTACGCGAGGTAAAATTCAGCGACTAGGCCTCGCTGGGGGAATGCAGACATAACGAATCCTTTTTTGGCGAAAAAACGCATATCGCAAAATAGAACCATTCCTAACGACATGCCGGCAACCGCACCGTTAATCGCGGCGATGATTGGCTTCTGAATAGAGGCAAAATAAGAAAAGGTTTTGCGGTAGGCTTCGGGCATATTGGGATCACCTGGATTAGCGTCAAGTGACGTTTCACCCGCGACAACTCCAGCGCCTTGACCGCCAGCAAGCGCTTGCAACCCTGCCATATCGGCTCCCGAGCAAAACGCTTTGCCAGCGCCCGTAATCACAATTCCAACAACCCCTTTGTTGTTTTCTGCGGATTCCAGCGCATGCTTAAGCTCGGCGGCCATTTTTCCCGTCCAAGCATTATATTTTTCGGGTCTGTTTAAGGTGATGAGAGCGACGTCACCTTCTAGTGAATAAATAATTTCTTCGTAGCTTTGATTGGTCATAAACAAATTCCTTTCATCAGGTCTGTCATTGGGATGGGCGTAATGATAAGGGTTTGCTTCTTACTGCGTAATCACCTCGCAATAATGAAACAATATACTGTGAGTCAAGCAGAGGCCGCGGCTATCGCAGCTGGGGAGCGAGCAAGATAATCCAGAGCCTGTTGCGTGTCACCTTCGTGTAAAGGATGAAAGAAAGGATTCACCCAGCGTATACTCGCACGTACAAGGAAGCTGAACGTTGGTACGTTCTGCGTACGCTTCCCTACCCTCTCCAACTCAGCTAGTAAATGAAGAATGTGTTTGGCTCCAAGCTTTTGCATAGATTTATCATCACCCTGTTTTGCAAGCACTCGAAAAGCATCTAAAATAAAATAAAAGAATAGAGGAGACGCAATTGCCATTAGCGCTTGGCGGCTGACATAGAAACCTAACTTTGTCGTACAGAGATGCTCGAATAAATCAAAAGCGACAGTACGATGTTCAACTTCTTCTGCGAGGTGCCATTTGTACAGATCAACGATAGTCGCATCACCGTTTTTCTCCCAACTTTCATTATCCATGGCCCATTGCCCCCCGACTCCTGTAAAGTGCTCAATAGCAGCAACAAGACCTACTCGTGCCGTGAGCCAAAAATCTTTAGTATACCGATTTTTTAAGTAACGTATTCCAAATGGGGCATCACCCAAAACCTGCTCAGACAACCAATCAACTCTTGAAATTACGTCATCATACTTGTAGCCATTTCTATCTAAATAAACTTGCGCGTTTGTATGCTGTCTTGAATGTATAGCCTCTTGGCGAATAAACCCTTCTACATCCTCACGTAATTCGTCATCAGTAATTAAGGGAAGTGCTTGGGCGAATACACGACAGAAAAAGCGTTCTCCAGCAGGTAAGAGTAAATGAAAACCATTTAATATGTGTGAGGAAAATGGGTCATCTTTAAGCCAGTAAAGGGGCGTATCATTGAAGTCGAATTGAACTTTACGGCCTTCTATCTGTTGGCGGCCATTTTCTATGTTAGAGTTTTTTAACATTTCGTCATCTCCATAAAGACAGTTTTTAAGGCGCAGTGTTAATTAAAGGGCAATTCAAGGCGCCCGAAGCGTTCAACCAAACTCGGTGCCCAGCGCTTGGCGTAATAACCCAGCCATGCCTCGGGAGACACAGGCACTACAGACTTTTGTTTCAACACTGCATTTAAAACCGCGCGCGCTACTTTCTGTGGCGGGTAGTTGCGACGCTTGTACATTGCCACTGCTTTGTCGCGCAGCTCTCCTTGTCCGGCTTTACCTTCCATTACGGTGTTTTTCACAATGGCGGTATTTATCACCCCTGGGCATATGGTCGCTACATGAATATTGTACTCGGCCATTTCACTTCGTAAGGACTCAGAGAAGCCGAGTACGGCGAATTTGCTCGTTGCGTAAATCGACATGTCACGAGGGGCCACAAAGGCTGCCATTGACGCCAGATTTACCACGCTGCCACCTTTACCCGCTGCTACCATGTCTGGTAGAAAGTAATGACAGCCATGCACAACACCTTTGATATTAATATCAATGACTTTGTCCCATATGTCTAAGGTTGTTTCCAGAAATGCCCCTGCAGAACCAATGCCTGCATTATTAATGAGTACATCCAATGCGCCGTGCTGAGCTTTCACTTCGGCAGCCAAGGCTTTCATATCTTGACGGCTAGCAACATCAGCGACATGTTGTTCAAAGGTGCCACCGGCTTGGCGAATACGTCGTCCTGTCTCTTCCATGCCTTCGGCATTGACATCGGTTAATACGATATGCGCGCCCTGGGCGGAAAACTCAATCGCGGTCTCGCGTCCGATTCCGCTACCACCACCCGTTACCAAGACCACTTTATTATTTAATGTTTTCATTACGCTGCTCGCTTATTTTTTGCTTGATCAACACTCTGAACAAACTGTGAAACAAGACGATTAAAATCATCTGCATGGGAATGGTGTGCCCAGTGCTTGGCTTGTAAATCATGTCGGATTAAGGATGGTACATAGCGACCATAATCCGAAAATAATTTGTCAGAAACAAAGTTGTCCTCAGTGGCTACAATTAATTGTACTGGGGTTTTAATCCCATTGACCTGCGGTGCTTCAGGTGGATTCCAAGGATTTTGTCGATACAATCCTAGCGGGTTTAAGGTGAAGCTATTTAGTTCTTCTTGGTTAATATCCAGATAGGGGTCATTACCTTTAACACCGTTTTCTTGTAGCACTTTTTTCCACACAGACAGACCAAAGGTTTTAAACATTAGTTCAGGCAGCACGGGGATATTGAACATATACACGTACCAAGAAAGGGCAAACTGACCAGAAAAATCTCTCATTTTCTTTATGTCGCCCGAGAGAAGAGCGCTGCGCGCCCAACGGAACGCCAAACCCAAATGGGCCCCAGACAAGCTGGTATAAGACAATATCCTACGCGCATAATACTGTTCAGTGATATAAGACCAGCCAATTACCGAACCCCAATCGTGACCAATCAAATGTACTTTGCCATCAGGGCCCGCAACGGCGTTGATAACGGCTTCGATATCCGACAGTAGGTTATCGATACGATAAGCACCTCGTTTAGCTGACCACGTTGAACCACCTGCACCACGCATATCAAAACACACCACACAGTAATCATCCTTCAAAGCCTCCACTTGCTTATCCCAGGTTTTTGAACAATCGGGATAGCCATGTAAAAACAATAAAATGGGTTTGTCTGTGTTGCCGTGCACTTTGGTATAGAGCTCAACATCTCTATTTTTTACCATGAGTTCTTGCATGTCTTTTCTCTCTTGAATTCAGGTCGCTATATTCTTATTTGTTATGTGTTAAGCCGCTACTGATGCTAAGCCTTTACCTCGGCTAGCCAACACATGGGGGACGGTATCATCCAACCAATAAGCATCGTTTTCGGTGATGACCAAAATCTCTTCGAATTTAGCGCCTACTTGGCCATCCATACTTGCTAAATGTGGCTCTACGGCCCATGTGCCCGGAATAGGAGCATGCTGGGATTCAGGTAAATCATTCCACAAGGCTGATTGCCCGCGGTCGCGCTTAGTCAGCACGTTTACCAACTCCGGGAGTAACCATTGTGTCTGGCGTAAACTAAAACCCCCGAAACTAAAGCGATCATAAAAGGTGGTTTTGGTTTTTGTCACACGATGCCCTAGCACTCATCGCGGGTAAACTTGGTGGGCATTGCGAAAGCCGTTCTCCGCAATAATGTCATCGACACTGCGGTAGATATCCGCAAAGTCAGTACCCTCTTTCACTTTTTGCAAAATGTGCTTACGGATAATGGCCAAGGTCTCTTTCATTTTTTCCATCACTGGACTTTCGCCTTTAAAGGTAAAGCTATAACCAATATCAGCGGTGTAACCACCTATCGTGGGTGCGACATCAAGAATAACGGGCAACCCTTTAGTCAGTTTTTTGTCTGTGGGAAAGAAATGAAAAGCAGACCAGAAATTAGTAAACGCAGTACGCGGACCAAACCAGGCAAAGGGCTTATGAAAAAAACTATCCACTTCGCGCTCTTCCAAATAATCGGCAATCATCTGCGCGGCCTGCTTTTCAGTCATACCTTCATGCAGCTGTTGCTCTACCGTTTGTACGGCTTCGTATGCTAAGGCTTGCACTTGCTTAAAACGCGCTAACTCAGCCTGGGTAAAATTGGCTATCTGTTGCATATTTTCTTCCCTTAATCAGTGTCTATGCCATCTAATATCGCCTAATTAAACGCATCTATCAGGTCATTTACAGACTATTCGCTGTCATTTTTAGACATTTTCCGACTCGCTTTTAGTGTAGAGTTTGGCTACACCGATGCAGCTAACTTCACACGTGCCTTTAGAAAACTTGAGGGATTGAGCCAATAAAGCGTTGACCATGACGCGGTAAGTAGCGTCCCAAAAGCCATTGTTAACTATCATGCTTATCCTGAATATGAGTCCTTAACCTTTATGATCAGTGAGCATCCCCTATGGACTTTAACACCATTATTATCGGCGCAGGCGTAAGCGGAATTGGCTCGGCGATTACATTAGACAAAAACAAAATGGGTTCTTATAGCATCCTGGAATCTGCTGAAGACCTTGGAGGTACTTGGCGTACCAATAAGTACCCCGGTGTCGCCGTAGATATACCCTCCTTCGTTTATCAATTTTCTTTTGAGCCCAACTATCGATGGTCGAGATCATTTGCTGAGGGCGATGAAATCAATGATTACCTTCATCACTGCGCGATCAAGTACGATATCAAAAAACATATACAGTTCAACGTACGGGTTAGCCAGGTAGAATTTATTAATGAAAGTCATACATGGCAGGTTCACCTTGAAGATGGTCGAACGCTAATATCTCGCTATGTCATAGCCGCAACCGGTATTTTTCATACCCCTATTTTCCCGAAAATACCGGGCCGCGATCTATTCAAAGGAAAGACAATGCACACCGCAAGCTGGGATAATAATTACGACTATTCAAATAAACGCGTTGGTATAATTGGCACTGGTGCTTCGGCAGTCCAAGTTATTCCTAGCATTGCTCCGTCAGTTTCTCGTCTCTCCGTTTTTCAACGAACTCCTATCTGGGTCGGCCCTAAGAATGATATCGTTTTTACTGAAAAAACAAAGCAACGATACGAAAATGACCCCAGCAGATATCAAAAAAAGGTCGCTCAGGTAGACCGCTTTCTGAACGCGCTATGGTTCGCGATGCTTTACGGAACAAAAATCCCATTCGCCAATAAATTTTCATCCCTTCCACAACAAAAACATCTGAAACGACAGGTTAAAGATCCCGAGTTAAGAAAAAAACTAACGCCAAATTACAGCTATGGTTGTAAACGCCCAGCAATATCCGATGAATACTACCAAACCTTTACACGCGATAACGTTGACCTAATCAATAACGGCATAGAAAGGATTACCGAAACAGGCATTGTCACCAACGACGGTAAGATCATTGAGTTAGATCTACTCATTTACGGCACTGGTTATGAAACAACGAAGAAGGGAAACTTTCCAAACTTCGATATAATGGGACTGGAGAAAGTTTCACTAGCAGACTACTGGGATAAAAATGGTTATCAGTCTTACAACGGGGTTTCCGTTCCAGGTTACCCGAACCTTTTCTTAACCAGTGGACCTTTCTCCTTTGGTCTCAATTGGTTTGATCAGCTTGAATCTAACCTTCATCTGCTAATGAGGGTAATGAAGAACGCTAAGAAAAAAAGATCCACCATTATTGATGTTGATAAAAAACGGCACGAGAAGCACCATCAGGAAGCGTTTAACAAATCCCTAAACACCTTACAGCTATCCCCTTCCTGCGCCACATCAAATTCGTATTATATTGATGGAAAAGGCCAAAATACGCTGCCTGCCGTAGTCACACCAAAATACCGATACTACAAAGTTCGAATGATGGATTTAAAGGGTTTCAAATTTGGGTAAGTTACGAGCGCCCAATGAACTAGTATAAAAAAGACCCACTTTGTGGGCCCGTGCTTATTAGTCTTTATTGATCAAAAGGCAACTGAGTAGTTGCCGGCTATCTCATCGCAATTTTTCCAACATAATCGGAAAACCGTTGGGGGAATAGGCGTGTAAGTATGTCCATAACCACTGCATCGGTTCCCACAAGTACGCGCTTCTTATTTTTTAAAATTCCTTGAACAACCATTTCTGCCGTTTTTTCTGCGGTTGTTGAGGCAACCCGATCAAATTTGGAAGCGAAGCGATTTGCGCCATCATTCTCAGCTGCACTACCTAGAACACGACTATTACGGGCAATATTTGTTTTGATACCCCCTGGATGTACGGAAAGAACTTTCACGGACGAATTACGCAGCTCTTGCATCATGGTCTGGTTTAGCGCCTTTACCGCGTGCTTAGCGCAATTATACGGTCCATTATTGGGGAATGGCACAAAGCCATTAACACTAGAAATATTAACGATATAACTTTCTTTTTGCATTTTTAAATAGGGCATGAACGCCTTCGATCCATACAACACACCGAAAAAACAAATGTCAAAAACCCAATTAAAATCTTCCTGCTCAATCTCTTCAATTGACGCAACGGAAGCGACTCCCGCATTATTGATGATAATATCGACACAACCATGCTCGTTGACAACATCCCCTGCCCATTCATTCACTCGGGCCTGATTCGCTACATCAACGATATGCGTAGAAAAAGATATTCCTGGCGGCAATTCCTCCGGCGTTTTCTCAAAACCTTTTGCATCAACGTCTGCCAATGCAAGCACACACCCGTGCTTAGACAGTTCTCAATTCGCCTATTTGAGGAAATTGCTAGCAATACGATTGATTCCATGGCGAGAAAAGACCATAAATTGGCAACAGAAGTAGGGAATTTAGTGCTCCAAATGGCCCAAAATGAACATAAGATTGTCCCATTTGCAAATTCCCAAACACAATGCCTTATCCTACTATCAACCGATGCCGTAACGTAAATTATCACATCAACACCACGCACAATCCAAAAACAACAAAATAGCGATACAGAAACATTCATCAATCAAATGTGGAATCTCATTGAGAGTTTCAACCTCAGAAAACTCCATGAGATACTTCCAGTTAAAAATGACGAATGGAATCAACTGACCCTAAAAGGTGTGCGCAACAACGAATACAACGTTAACATGACTCACCAAAAATCCCTGGATAACACCCGAGCATCCGACTTTGTTGATTCTTACGTGATGTTTAAAACTCAAAAACTCACCGCCCCCGATGGACTCACCCACTACCATGAGGAGTATAGAGAATCAATTACATAAACCTAGACTACCAGATCGTTATTATAGGTGCAGGCATCAGCGGTATTGGCGCAGGCATAAAATTAAAAGAAAACCACATGCATTCGTTTGTTATTCTTGAAAAGGAAAACGAATTGGGTGGCACCTGGAGAGACAATAGATACCCAGGGGTCGCTGTCGATATCCCCTCCTCATCTTACTCATTTTCTTTTGAATTGAACCCTAAATGGTCGAAAGTGTTTGCCCCCGGAGAAGAAATACAACAGTACTTACACCATTGCGCAGAAAAATATCACATCAAACAACATATCCAGTACAACGCAGATATTAATAGTATTGTTTTTAACGAATCCGACAACACCTGGACGATTCATTTCAAAAATGGCACCCAGCTAATCTCTCGCTTTGTTATTTCAGCGACCGGTATTTTAAACCAGCCGGTTACTCCCGACATAAAGGGTATCTCTCATTTTAAAGGAAAAATGTTTCATACCGCCCGATGGGATAACGAAGTTGAATTAGCGAACAAGCGTGTTGCAATCATTGGGACGGGAGCGAGCTCTGTGCAAGTAGTACCCTCAATCGCGTCAAAAGTAAAAAACTTACAAGTTTACCAGCGAACTCCCATTTGGGTTAGCCCCAAACTCGATTCGAAGATTAGTCAAAAGTATAAAACTAAATTTGAACAATACCCCCTATACCAACGATATTTTCGCTTTCTTTCTGAACTGTTTATTGAAATTGCAACCTTCTCCGCAGTGAATAATCGAACACTACCTTGGATGACGAAAACCGCCGAACAAAGCTGTCGATACTTCGTTAAAAAACAAGTAAAAGACCCAGAACTACGCAAAAAACTGACGCCCAAATATGGATACGGCTGTAAAAGGCCTGCCGTATCGAATGAATACTTAAAAACCTTTAACCGGGATAATGTCGATTTAGTGACTGATGGCATCAGCGAAATCACCGAAAAAGGTCTTAGAACAGCGGATGGAGTAGAACATGAGTTAGACGTCATCATCCTGGCAACGGGGTTTAAAACACTAGAGCTTGGAAACGCCCCAAGTTTTGAGGTGATTGGCTTAGAAGGTACCGAACTTGGTCAGTTTTGGCATGATAATCGCTATCAAGCATATTATGGTGTATCGGTGCCAAAATTCCCAAATTACTTCCTTACCTATGGTCCCTACACCGGCGGCTTAAATTGGTTTTCAATGCTAGAAGCCAATCTAAAATTTATTATCCGTAGCCTCAACAAAGCCAGGAGAAACAACAAAACGTACATTGAAGTAAAACAAGCTGCCCACGACAAATATTTCAATTACGTACTTAAACGATCCCTGGGAACGGTTTTCAAGAATAAGGCCTGTGTAGAAGCGAATAGTTATTATCTTGATCACCACGGTGATGCATCATCACCCGCTCCTTTTACTCCAGTAATGCGCTGGTTTAAGGTACGGCTATCTAGACTAAATGCCTATCAATTTCGAACGTAATCTCCAATCAAGATACACATTTCCTTTACACACCATCACTCCCCCAATGCGCTAGCAGCGATTTTCCATTAGATTTAAATATCCGATAAAACCTTAAAACATATATTCGATAAAGCACCGTGAAATAATAAAACAGAAAAAACCAATGATGCTTAACACTCGACTTATTTGCACCTTTTTCGGCTTAATATTCCCCGTTGTTACTTAGGCAGCAATAACCTTACGTAGCAACAATGCAACAACCTATGATTGACCACACAGGAGAAACGCCAATCATAGGTTGATAGTTGAGCCCATTTCAACCATAGTGAATGTACTTAATCAACAAACGCTGCCCGATGACCCCAGAACTTTTCAAACAACTTTCAACAGAGACCATCTCCGCCGTTTTCCCTCTCGCAGCTATCTCGCTCGCCGAAGAGCGCGGCATCAGCTCTCAAAAAATAACCGCCAATACCGGCGTCACCCTCGAGAAACTCAAGCAACCTAGCGCAAGAATCACCGCGCTGGAAATGGGCGCCATTTTTTACAATTTAGTGAGGCGCGTTAAAGACCCCGCCATTGGCTTCGAGCTAGGATTACGATCATCCCACACGAAAATTGGGCTCCTCGGATTTGGGTTAATGAGTTGCAACACCTATCATGAAGCGCTGCATATGAGTTTAAAATACTCACGCACATTAACCCCCTTCTATTCTCTCAATGTTATCGAGACTGACGATTTAACGATTATTGAAGTGACCGAAGCTACACCCTTTGACCCGTTTCGCAACCTAGGTTTCGACATATTTTTTGCAGAATACTGGACCATCGCCTGCTCATTGCTAGAGCCAGATCAGTTTGAGCGCTCACGAAAAACCACGGAAATATGGTTTGATCGCCCGGAACCCGATTACTTTGCTCAATTCAAAGACAAGCTGCCCATTGTTCGGTGGGGCATGCCCAGCAATCAAATTCGATACCACCGGTCGTCGCTAGAAAACCCGATTCGAACGGCCAATTCAACCAATGTTCATATTGTTATCGAACAATGTAAACAAGAGATGTCATTGCTTGGCTACAATGAAAATATTCTGGATAAAGTCAGAGGTCATTTAGTTTGTCGTGATGGTAACTACCCAAACCTTTGCTCCGTAGCGCAACATTTACATATGTCTGACCGGACGTTAAAGAGAAAGCTAAGACAAAAAGGAATAACGTTTTTACAGTTACTTAAAGAAATACGCCAACGGGACAGCCTTAACCTTTTACAAACAACACAGCTCACCATCGACGACATTGCCGCCAGGGTGGGCTACAGCACACCAGCCAACTTCTCCCGCGCCTTCCGGCAATGGACCGGAAAAACACCAAGCCATTGTCGAGAAGAAATGAGAAATGGTGACTGACCTCCCCAAACCGTTGTGTCGCATTTAGCGACCCCATCGAATAACCAAACCTCTTAGCTACCTCTCCCAATGCAAGCTTATGCCTTACTACCGGCCCAAATGGCCCAAATGGCCCAAAATGAACTTAAGATAGTCCCATTTGCAAATTCCCAAACACAATTCCTTATCCTACTATCAACCGATGCCGTAACGTAACTTATCACATCAACACCACGCACAATCCTAAAACAACAAAATAGCGATCAAGCTATTGAATTATAAAAACAACATAGGAAAGAAACGTAACCATTAACGCCCCGTGAATCATCTACCCCTTGCTAGTCATATTATTCCCCATCGCTGCTCAGGCATCCATCGGGAGCCCCTACTTTAGTCACCCGTAGCACAGTGCGGTAACAGGCTTAAAAAACACTACAACCTTTTTTGCCATGTATGACAACCCTAACCTAAATCACATTACTTGGGAGATGCTCTATGCAAATTCAACACACATCATTGCTAAAAAAGACCGGCATAATTGCTTTACTACCCCTATTCCTTTTTCTATCAGGATGCACAACCATTTACGACACTGCTGGACTAGGAATGGTTGTTTACGGTAAAGATCGAATGCTCCCCTATTTTTTGTCCACCGATGACCCCGAGGTGGCCTGTACTATGGGCGAAGCAATGTCGCCGGTTATCGGATCTTTTGGATCAGTTACTGATGAGTTTGGCAGTTTACTAGGATTAGCCTCTGGCATGTGTGCCGACATGAAAGCCAAGGAAGCAGAGTTACGCAACCTGAGGGCTATGAGGCTTAATTTACCCAGCGAGGCTCGTGATGCTCGTACGCAACAAAAACGTTATCTCGCGTTAGCCGCAAAGCGATTACATGCGGGCTACCTTGCCACCGTTCGTGTCCATGGAGAACCCGGCGAAAGCTGCCCCGTCTTTTCTTCAGAAGCATCCGAGCTATTTTGGATAATGGGGTTAATTGACGGCATGCAGGCCCTTGTAGCTGACATCGCATCGGGTACAAGCATTGGCGTACCTTTATCAATCGTCCCTAAGATTCAACGCTCAATGAACTGTTTAGATAATGAGAAATGGTGGGGTTTGCCTGAAGGTATTGAAGCGTTGACGATGATTCTGTTACCAGGAGACCCGCCTGCTGGTGTTGACCCGGAAAAAAATCTACAGCACGCCGTCGACATAGGGAATCAGCAAGGAGTAAGAATGGTTCAGATGTTACAAGCAACGCTCTACGCTGGCAACGGTGACTATGAGCGAGTTAAGCGCATTATTAAGGACCATGTCAAATCCAAATCGGAAGTCGCTCCCATACGCAGTCTCCGTTTTCTTGATGAAGTAGCAACATTACAAATTAGACTCATCTCCGACATTATGTGGACAAAAGCCACAGGGGAAAGAACACCTTATGGCAAGCTTGGCGTTTTCTGGGATGACAAACCCAGCATGGATTCTTCCGCGTTAGACATCGACGACTTACTATAATTATTGACCTAAAATGAGAGTAGAATCATGAACAATCTATGCTTCGGCTTAATGCTTTCCGTTATCGCTAGCCTAACATTAACCTCCAGCCCTTCATTGGCGAATACCGATGAAATCACCGTAGTGAAAATGTGCGCATTTGATCCAATTGGTGGCAATGGTCCAATCTACCAGGCGTTTGTTGACTACCAGACTGCGGCATTAGCGTGGGGCGCGAAATTAGAACTGACGCCTTATACTGATGAACGGGTCGCCTCTGAAGACTTTAAATCAGGCGTCTGTGATGTGGTCAATCTTTCCGGCATTAGGGCGAGAAGCTACAACCACTTTACCGGAACCCTTGATTCAATTGGCTCAATACCCACGTACGAACATCTAAGGACGACACTGAGTACTCTAGCGACTAAGAAAGCCGCCAAGTTTATGGTGTCAGGTGGTTATGAGGTAGCGGGGATTCTTCCTATTGGGGCGATTTACCCTTTCGTTATCGACAAGTCGATTAACTCGCCAGAAAAACTCGCAGGAAAACGGATAGCAGTGCTTGATAACGCTCCTGAAATGCAATACATGGTGGCCCAGTCGGGCATGACCCCGGTATCGTCAACCATCACTAATGTTTTTTCAAAATTTAACAATCACACCGTCGATATCGCTGGAGGGCCCGCCTTAGCGTTTGAACCAATGGAGCTGCACAAAGGCATGGAACCCAACGGGGGGATCATTAATTACCCTATGCTGCAGGCGACACTGCAACTCATAACCCGACCTACTGCCCTGCCCCTAGGCTTCGGTCAAAAATCACGAAGTTACATCAGTAGAAATTTTGAAGACGCTCTAAAAATAATAATCGAAGCCGAACAACGAATTCCGGAAAAATACTGGATCGACATTGAAAATGTGAATGAAGACGATTGGAACGAGGTTTTTAGGCAGAATCGTATCGCGCTTAGAGACAAAGGAATCTATAACGGAAAAGCACTGACAATATTGCGTAAAATCCGCTGCAAGATGGACGCATCCCGAAGTGAATGTACCGCTCTCGACAAGGAATAATCCTTTTTACGCAATGTTAAATAGAGACACTCTATGACTGACTCGGTAGTAAAAGTTTCTTCGCAGGCCATTACCGCTCGCGCCAACAAAGCCCCAATACTTTTTGTGTTGGCGTTACTTGTCTTTACGGTTACCTCACACACCGGTGAAAACGTGCAAGCTCGCCTGTTGGAGCTGGGCAGCCATCTATGGGGGGATTATGTCATTCTTAGAGCAGACCTTCCTATTCCTCGCTGTGATCCGAATCAGAATATTAGCGTAGAACTAGCGCGCTTAGAGCGCGACTTTCCAGTGCCTGACCCAGACGATCTCATTGCAGAAGTCTTCGATAAAGAGTCAACAAAAACCTCACTGGAAAAACAACGTCAGCTGTGCCAAAAGAAACATGCAATCGCCGAGGAAAACCATTTACGTGTCACACCGCCAGTTATAGCGTTCCGAGCCGTTGAAACGTTTTTAACCAGAATGGCACTCTTTGCGGTTCAGCAGGAAAGAGTCGTCCTTATATTATTACTTTTTAGTGCCGCTGCAGTCACCACGACACAACGACACCATATCGCATTTCGTCCTATTGTCTCGATGATTGATCACAGGACATCTTGCGGCATCCAACTCATTGGTAATCTGTTGCTGTTAGTCTCTTCGATAACCCATCAAAAAATTTCAGTAGCATCGGGAATTGAAGACTCCCATCCGGAAATAGCGATATTGATAATTGTGGGTTTTTTTGTATTAACGCTACTCAACGTCAATCAACTTATTAGACCGCCAAAAGATCTTCAGAGCAAAGGAAGCATACCCCATGCACTGCTGACAATACCTATCTATTCGATATTCTGTTTAGTCACGTGTTATTACTTTATGATTGGCCAAAATCACGTTGCCGGCCCTGCAATACTATTTGGGCAAATATTCGAATTATCCGGTATTTTTATCAATATTGGTCTTTATATTTGGATAGGCATGCTCCTTAAACAAACTCGACTCGGAGAGCTGATTTTTAGAACGCTAACCCCCTGGAAGCTACCGCCGGAATTGCTCGCTCTAGCCGCTATTATTATTATGGCTTTACCAACGGCATATACTGGCGCGTCCGGCATCATCATAATCGCTATGGGTACCGTGGTGTACACAGAACTCACTCGCATTGGGGCGCGTCGCCAGCTCGCCTTAGCCGCAACTGCAATGACGGGCAGTTCAGGCGTTGTTCTTCAACCTTGTTTATTGGTAATTGCCATCGCTATGCTCAACAAGGAAGTCGTTACCGACGAATTGTTTTTTTGGGGTGCTAGAGTGTTCTTGGTGACATTTATCGTCTTTTTTATCGTGGTATTCTTCACCAAGAAAGAGCCTATGCGTGTGGCCTCCCCCTCTAAGGCCATAGGTCCAATGATGTTAGCTATGCGTGATCTTGTACCTTACATCGGAATATTTGGACTTGTTCTTGTCGTCTATGGTTTTTCACTAAAAGCCTATCTTGATCAATTCTCTGCGCCGATTATTCTTCCGGTGGTTATCATCGCTATTATTATTTATGAACGGGTATTTTCTAGAGATAAGCTCGTTTTTGAAAGTGATCATCAACGTGAAAGCAGTGTAAAAAATTCCCTTTTCGAATCTGTGAATGGAGCCACAATTCACATTGGGGCAATTTTGATGGTAATGGCCTGCTCTTTTGCCGTTGCTGGTATTATCCAACGCTCAGGTCTCTTTGACTCATTACCGACAGAATTTAGCTCTATTTGGATCGCTATGTTCTTCTTAGTTGTCGTTCTGGTATTTATTGGCATGATTATGGATGCGTTTGGTGCCCTAATTTTAGTCTCCACATCCGTGGCAGGTATTGCCTACCAAAATGGGATACATCCAGTGCACTTCTGGATGGTCGTACTTGTTGCATTTGAGTTAGGGTATCTCACCCCGCCTGTGGCGTTAAACCACTTACTGACACGCCAAGTGGTGGGAGAAGAAGCCTATGCACCGGACCCGAATGCAAAAGGGTTCTGGTATAAAAACGAACGGATTTTATTACCCTTAACAGTAATGGCAATTACCTTAATACTGGTGGCTTTTGGACCCCTGATCTACCAGACCTAGTAATCGCAGATATCCCTTTAAATAGCGAGGGACAAAAACTGTAAGCCTGGCGCTATCTTAGCTTCCAACACATCGACCTTAGACGTAAATGAAATAGCCGCTTGCACTAGCCGCCCTCAAGACGTTATCGGACTGCACTTTTTCAGCCCTGCAAATATAATGCGTCTACTGGAAATAATACGCAGCACAGAAACTGTTGGCTACCTCACTCGTCAAGGTAGCCGCAAGACCTTCTATAACCGCGACCCAGCCTATGCTGCTATCTGCGACAAACTCTACGGATTAGGACGGTTCGGTCAGAAAAGCGGACGTGGATTTTACCGCTACGAAGGCCGCAACAAAACAGAAGATCCTGAAGTGATGGAACTCGCAGCGCAGCTAGCTAAAGAAAACAACGTGATCAATCATTCTTCAGTGCGTTCGCTGATACTGTTCTTATGCGCTTAGCTATCGTAACATTGAAGGGAATAGCGTTGATAGCGATGTTGAAAAAAGAGCAACAACGATATTCTTCTCAAAGTCATGTGACACCAGTTGAACAATTTTATGCTTTGGCGGCATAGTTACGCGCAGGATTTCTGCAGATTTCCCCTGCAGAAAAATTGCGACAGAACCCTTCAAACGCTCACTACTAACCGTTGACCAACACAACACAAAACCTCATTTTGTATACTGACATAATTTAATACAAACAGGATAATTCGGTCATTGATCAACCCTGACAACCCTATAAACTACCCCAGGTTTAGCGTTTTTCCATCACTGGTTGGAATCCGACCAGGCGGGTGTGCTTGTAACGCCCTTATTGTTAATTATTTTTATTAAAACCACTTAGCTACGGAGCTAGCGCTTTGCAACGCCACTCACAGGGTTGCAAATGTAGGCGTTAGAAATATGCTACGATACAAAATTTTAGGATTGAGAAAAGTAACACCTGAATAAAATATCTTCGCACTGATCACTCATCGCATCGAATAAGACAAGTTTATGGCATCACCGAATCCCGATTGGACAGTCTACAGTCCCATAATGAATTCCCTGATACAGGCTGCAGAGATGTTGTCGGTGCCTATCGACAAGTTCCTGACGCGCGAAGGCATTGATCGCCAACGGCTGGCGGATGTCGAAGCCCGTTTCCCGGTTATTTCCCTGCTCAATTTGTACGAGTCGGTAGCACTGGCCAGCGACAAACACGACCTGGGGCTCTTTTCAGGTCGAGTCATCTACATAAAAGGCATGAACCTGCAGCTGTATATGTCCACCGTGTGCCACACCTTTCGTGAATACCTCAACTTGATGCCCAGTGTGTTGCGCTTTACCGGCGATATCGGTGAGGCAAAGATCAAAAGTGAAGGTGAATTTATCCGCCTGGAGTGGCACCCGTTATGGGACGAAACCGCCAGCCAGCGCTTTCTGAGCGACCACATGCTTACATATTCGGCCAATATTGTTAACTCCCTCTGTGTACAGCCAATCCCTGTGCTTAAGGCGCGCTTCAGCTACCCGGAACCAAAGGATCTCACCCTGTTGCGAACGTTATTTGGTGATGACTTAAGTTTTGACCAGGATGTCAGTTGCCTCTATTTCGCTCGTGAAAGTCTAGATTACCCCCTAACCCAGTTGGGGCAATCGTTGGATCAAAACTTTGGCCGCTCGTTTAATCACCTGTTTGAGGAGCAGGATGACCCCTTTCTTCGGGAGCTACGCAGCACTATTTTAAAGTTGCTCCCCACTGGCGAAATGACCATCGACAGCGTTGCTCAGTCACTCAATATCTCCCGCCGCACCCTACAGCGCCGCCTGGCAGACAAGGACACCCAATTCCAGCAGGTACTGCAGTCAGTACGCTCTGAACAGGCTTTAAGATACCTGGCCGACGAACGCCTCGGTATTACTGATATCGCCTTCCTGCTGGGATATAGCGAGCAGGGCTCATTTTCCAGCGCCTTTAAGAGCTGGCACGACCAGCCCCCCTCTGAATACCGCCAAACCAACCGTAAATTTAGCAACTAAAATTGCCAACTTTATTATTAGCTGTACCGGTTACTACAATTATGACAAAGGTCATGAGCCCGAATTTAACGGCAGTGATGATTTCAAAGGCCAGATAATACACCCTCAAAAATGGCCAGAAAATTTGGATTATTCTGGCAAGCGAGTAACGATAATTGGCAGTGGCGCTACCGCCGTAACATTAGTTCCAGAAATGAGTACCAAAGCAGCACACGTTACTATGTTGCAACGTTCGCCTACTTATATGGCTGCGGTTCCTGCGAAAGATAAAACGGTGAAATTACTCAATAAATACCTACCTGAAAAATTGGCTTATCGTGTTTTACGCACACAAAAAGTGGGCATCCAAATGGCGTTTTACAATGTTAGTCGCGCCTTTCCAAAACAAATCTAATATTGGTTTCACTTTTGGCTATACCAATGCGTCCTGGACCTTGAAATCTGATTTAACCAGCGAATACCTTTGTCGTATAATCAATGATCTCGATAAACAAAAATCACATAAAGCCATGCCGGTAAACAAAGACAACAATATTACCCAAGACACTTGGTTGAAATTTCTTATGGCAATAACGATTTGAAAGATCACGCTCACGCATTGGGGCTCTCTCAATAACAAAGAGTCATAACTAGTCAAAGCTGTGATAGTTTGCTAATGTCGAATGAACCCATCTTTTTAAAAAAATAAAAAGGAGAAAAAGCAAAAAGAACTCGCTCAGTGCGTATTTACTTTGGGAAATTGCTATTACTAGCACTCTGCATTTATTCAAAAGGCTTTTATGAATAATGATCCATTAGTACCCTGGCCATATGTTGCCGCTTTCGTTAGAACTGCGGGGCTAATCGGCGTTCCTCTTGGCAATATTGTCAACACCTTAGAATACAGCCTACTCGCTAAAGATAAATTCATCCCCTCGTCCTCAGTCATGCTTCTATGTGAAAGAGTGTTGAACAAGGCCCCCTTCAACACCTTACTTCCAATAACCAGCGTAATGGGTTTCGAGGGAATGTCAGAGCTGCCAACGATTGTTCTTCTCGAAAAATCTCCCCGAGATGCCCTCGAAAGTATTTTTGATACAAAACTTCCAGCACGCTACGGCATACATCTTCAGGAAACAGACCCCCAAAATACGACTCATGTGATTTTCAAACTTGATGCTCCTTCCAACTCTGTAGCTCACCGATACCGAGCAGAATGGCTATTTGGAATAGTGATTCAACTGGTTGCAAGTTTAGGCCTAAGCTCACTTCCTATACTAGAAATACATCTAGATTACGACCCTGGAGAATTCACCTCAGAATATATATCAGGCTTTGATGCATCCCAGTCTATTCAGCTTAAAAAAAATCAAGCCGATATTCGAATAATAATGAAAAAAAAGTTTCTAGACAGCCCCATCCATTCCTCCCAAACAGAGTTAGCCAATGATGCAAAAGCAAGTTTATCGTCAAAAAAACAGCACTTAGAACAGGGGGAATACAAGCACTCTATTGAAGCTCAAGTTCGTAGCATCATTATCAAAGAACTGAAGACTGGCATACGACCAAACATCGAAACTGTTGCAAGCTCTCTCAATCTCAGTACACGATCGTTGCAAAGAAAACTTACAGATACCAACAACAATTTCTCCGAGATAAAATCTCAGATTTTAGTGGAAGAAACAAAAGATCTACTAAGCTCGAGTAATTTGAGCTTAGATCAAATCGCGAATAAATTAGGGTTCTCGGACCGAACAACCTTATCCGCAACCTTTAAAAGAATAGAAGAGATATCACCAGCACAATTTAGAAAGTCTCTCTTAGAAAACAAGTGAAGCAAGGTCGACAAAAAACAGGGGGCCCCCTTTATCATTCCTTTCTTTTTCAGCCCCCTTTCTAAGTATCTCCCCGAGTCGATATCGAAAGCAGTTTAGTGAATCTCCTATTTTCCAGAGCCCTATACTTAGCGATCCTTTAGCACGAATCCCACAAGATCAGAAAACCCTTGGGGAAACATTCGCACCACCCACAATGTGAAGAGTTGTTTTACCCGCACCGATGAGCATTGCTTGAGTTTCTTCCAAGCCCTTCTGATCTACATCAGCCAATGCGAGGTGACATCCCTTTTCAGCCAATTGCTTTGCCAAGCAACGACCAATACCAGATGACGCTCCAGTTAGAGCAACAACTTTGCTTCTTAAATCTTTCATATTTTTGACCTAATAGATGAGTACTAAATAATTCTCTAACTTGCTAATGCTTGAGCTTGCGGTTCTTCTTTTTTTGTTTCAAGAAAATACTCCCCGGCTCGTTTAAACTGCATTTCCTCGTCTTGTAATGATCCCATCTTCAGTAACATAAAATCTAAGAAGTAGTTCTGGAATAACTTCCAAGGTTTACGATCGCCTTGCTTAGGCAACAAGTGAAGCGAACGCTGTATGTACCCGGAACTAAAATCAGACATAGGCTCACCACTTAGATTACCTTCTACGCGAGCAACACAATAATCCGTATTAGTTTTATCCATATGATTAATCAATCGGGTTACATAGGAATGAACCAAATCAGCCTTTAATGTCCATGAAGCATTGGTATAACCCATCGTGTTGGACATGTTAGGCACATCGTTAAGCATCATGCCTTTGTAGTTGAAGCTATTTGGGAAATCCACTCGATGGCCATCGATGGTTAGAGGAGTATCATTAGAGTCACGCATAACCAACCCTGTAGCTGTAACAACAATATCTGCTTCTAGCTCTTCACCAGACTTCAGCAATATGCCCTTCTCTGTAAATTGATCAATATGATCCGTCACAACTGAAATTTTTCCGTTGTTAATACCTTTAAACATATCACCATCAGTTACAGCGCAAACTCTCTCATCCCAAGGATTATATTTAGGTTCGAAGTGTTTCTTAACCAATGACTTATCTTTCAACTGCATGGCAACGCCTTTGAGCAATAGATTTTTCACCATCTGAGGGCGAGAACGACTAATACTAAAGAATCCGGCGCCAACCAAAACTTTTTTAGTTCGAGTAATCGAGTAGGCTAGTTTTTTAGGCAGATACTTACTAGTGAGATTCGCCATTTTGTCTTCACTGGGCAAACTCGCCATATAAGTGGGGGAACGTTGCAGCATAGTGACGTGAGCCGCTTTGTCCGTCATGGCAGGAACCAGCGTGACAGCGGTTGCACCACTTCCGATAACAACCACTTTTTTATCTTCATAGTCTAAATTTTTTGGCCAGAACTGAGGGTGAATCATTTGGCCTTTATAATTCTCTGTACCTTCGAAATCGGGAGTGTACCCCTTGTCATAGTTGTAGTAGCCCGCACAATTCATAACAAAGTTGGCTTTGATCTGCTTCTTGGTGCCGTCGCCCTGCTCAACATTTAATGTCCAACGAGCGTCTTCACTGGACCAGTCCCCGCTTTTTACTTGCAGCCCAAACTTAATGTGCTTTTCGAGGTCATTCTCTTGCGCCGTTTCAATAACGTAATTTCGAATTGATTCGCCAGGTGCTATGGACTTTTCAGTGGCCCACGGTTTAAAGGAGTAGCCAAGCGTGAACATATCAGAATCTGAACGTATGCCAGGATAGCGAAATAGATCCCAGGTTCCGCCAATTCTTTCGCGACGTTCTAGAATCGCGAATGTTTTGTTTGGGCAGTATTTCTTTACATGGTAAGCAGCGGAGATGCCAGAAAGTCCAGCGCCGATAACCACAACATCATATTCTTCTACTGACATAAAACACCTTTTTCGACGTACTTTAGAGAGACTCAAGGGTAGAGCCTGAACAAATAGAGGTTTTCTCCCAGGCCTTTTTCCAGATCTACTTTTATTTCACGAGGGATGATTTTTAAATCCTTCAGGATTAGGGAAACCCGTCACTTTTTGAAACCAAACATAACAACATCCCCATCTCATTGGAATTAGTCGGATTTCATTAAGAATAGAGAGTAAAACGAAGGTTTGATATTAGCTTTGATGCCAATTTTAAGAGGTCTGATGACATGCCAATCTCTGCGACCAGGTCATTCGTCTGGCTTTTGTTTGCCTTTTACGGTGTTTATTCTCATCGCCGTTTTTTAACTGAGGTGTCTTTCTCCTGAGGTTTGAGCATAACCAGCGCTCGCAGTTTGCTGGCTGGGGCGAACACTCCATAGTAACGCGTTAAATTTTGTCGCGGCGGTGGCACCAAGCAAGCCAGTCGAGATAAAAAGTCTATTAGAAAGTCTCTCTTAGAAAACAAGTGAAGCAAGGTCGACAAAAAACAGGGGGCACCCTGTTTTTTGTCGACCTTGCTTTTTCAGCTCCCATTCTAAATTAGCTATCCCTTAGGCAAACACAGGCGCTTGTATACCATATTCTTCCAAGTCATTATTAAAATCACCCGCTAGCCACTTTCTATCATCTTTATCCCAGGGATGAAAACTAGGTTTAAAGTAATCTAAGATGTCAGGTAGTAATTTGAAAAATAAACCCTCCCGCCCCCAAATGTACTGACGAGCCTTCTTCTTATTTTCTTTATTCCAAAGACCATCTTTTTTCAATAGGTAGACATGAATGCGCCTGACATGAAGCATCATTCCCAGAGAAAAAGAAACGGCCCCCAGCATTCGAGTCAAATAGTTTCCACCAGCATGTTCAAAAAGATCAAAACACACCGCTTTATGTTCTATTTCTTCAAGAGCGTGATAGAGAATTAAATCGCGAACCGGGCGATCGAGGGAATTCAGAAATTCAGGATCACCATGAATGTGTAGTCTTGCCGTTATCGCCGTGAAGTGTTCTCCAGCAGCTGTAACCGCTAAACGAAAAATGGCTGGCGCACTTGATTTCATTTTCAATCTTTCACTTTTCAGTTGCGCACTATATTTAGCCAACCTAGTATAGCCAAGACCAATCAATGCATTATTCCAATCCTCATGATGCGCACCATGAATGGCTTCTTGCCGAATGAATAATTTTATTTGCTGATTTAATTCCTCAGGTATCGATTCCGAGCACTGGTCTCTAACATCTCTGGCAGAATCAATAAACATGCGCTCCCCCTCAGGGAACGAAGACTGAAGAGCATTCATGAAATGGGTTTTAACAGGATCACCATCCATCCAATACAAATTGTCTTTTAAGCCTTTTTCCAGATCGATTTTTATTTCGCGAGGGATAATTTTTAAATCCTTCGGGGTTGGGGAAACCTGTCTCTTTTTGAAACCTAACATAACAACATCCTCATCTCATTGGAATTAGTCGAATTTCATTAAGAATAGATTGCAAAACGAAGGTTTGATACTGGCTTTGATGCCAATTTTAAGAGGTTTGATGACATCATTATTAGCTTAAATTTTAGAGCACTCTTCGACCTCTTTTAACCGGTCAACCTGGCTACAGCTTCGTAGTTCTTACCCGCCCAAATTAGCAACCCCTGGGCATTTCCATTACTATGAAAAGCAGCAAGGCGGTTTTTGACTTACGCAGCTGAATCGTTCAAGCGTTTACAGTTGCCCGTTAAAGATATGTTTAATCGAAATGGAAATTATGGCCTAAGAATGATGACCTTTTCGTGAAAATAAACTAATCACGGATCTATCCAGGTTTACTGTTGGCCAAAGAATCGGTGCAATATTGATGCACACCGACGCGGACTTTCTAACATCGGTAAATGCCCAACATCATCCAATATGTGTGTTTTGGCACGGGGGATTTGTTCGGCGAAAACTCGGCTACAACTTGGATCTAACACTTTATCGTGAGCTCCCCACATGACCAAGGTTGGAATCTCAATGTCTTTAAGACACAGCAACACCTCGCCGGTGGAATCGATAAGTTGATTAAACAAATGATGATTCACCAAGTAACGATGGCTAAATTCATTCGCCATAAAAAACGCTAGCATTGTTTTTAATGAGAAACTCATCTCATGGGTTGTATTATCAAAGAGCTGTTTGACCTCTTGTAGATTGTTCGGGATAAGTACATTTTCTCCGTCGAGTAACTTATTCTCAAATGGGCTCCTGTTTTCACCGGCCACACCCGCTGCATTCATTAACGTCAGACTCTTCACTCTGCCCACATCATTATACTGATGCGTCGTCGCCATCAATGCCGCGATTCCACCGCCCATTGAATTACCCACCAGGTGATAATGCTGTACCCCGATCTGATCTAGCCATTCATTCAGTCGGCTGGCTTGCTTAGGTAAAGAGTAATCTGCATCAGAATAAAAATGACTACGCCCAAACCCTGGCACATCGGGAACCAGAATACGGTACTTGGCTTGTAGTAAAGGAATTAGAAATGCCCATTTCTCTTTGCTAGCACCGAATCCATGTAATAACAACAAGGGTTCTTTCGCCTTCGAACCAATATCCCAATAAGATACTTTATGAGAATCGACCATTACATGTCGCTCTCGAACGCTCGAAAGCGACATTAACGACGTCTGAGCCATTTTGACGAGTGACGTATAGGGACGCCAGTATGCTAGATCTTGCGGACTGAACATGACCGCACTGTTCTTCTTGTAGTGACTGGCAACATCATTAACCGTCTCTAAAACTAGGCTCATCAGTACGCTCCTTTTTTATTTCGCGAGGGATAATTTTTAAATCCTTCGGGGATGGGGAAGCCTGTCTCTTTTTGAAACCAAACATAACAACATCCTCATCTCATTGGAATTAGTCGAATTTCATTAAGAATAGATAGTAGAACAAAGGTTTGATATTGGCTTTGATGCCAATTTTGAGAGGTCTTATGCCAGACCTGCAAGGATTTGGCACCAATTCCCATACAACTTGGCACCCGATCCCAAGCAGAGCTGCTCAAGGGCTTTTAGACTGAGACTCTTCTGAACACATAGTCTTACTGAACCGAGTCTTACTGGAGCCCCCTATGTCACTGGATTTCGATAGTGCCCGTTTAACTAACCCTTATTTGACACCCGAGCACGAGGAGTGGCGCTCACAGCTGCGCCGCTTTTTCGACCGCGAGATCATGCCCTTTGCCGCCGAATGGGACGAGGCCGGAAAAATCCCCAATGAGCTCTGGCCCAAGGCCGCAGAAGTGGGAATGCTTGGCCTGGGTTACCCAGAAGAATTTGGCGGCATCAGTGAAGGCATTGATGTCTGGTACCACAATATTTTGAACGAAGAGTTTGCACGCACCAGCGTGGGGGGGCTTATCCCCACTCTGATGGTGCACGGAATAGGACTGCCACCAGTAGTTGGTTTCGCCAGCGATGAAATCAAACAGCAGGTGGTGCCAGCGGTGCTCGACGGCAGCAAGCGTATTTCTCTGGGCATTACCGAGCCCAGCGGTGGCTCAGATGTCGCCAACCTGCAAACCACCGCCAAGCGTGTAACTGAGAACGGTGAGGACTACTATCTGGTCAACGGTTCCAAAACCTTTATCAGCGGCGGCATGCACGCCAACTGGACCACCACCGCGGTGCGTACCGGCGGCGCCGGCGCCGGTGGCGTCTCTGTGTTGTTGATCCCCATGGACCTTGAAGGTGTGTCTCGCACCGCGCTTGCGCGCAAACAGGGCTGGTGGTGTTCCGATACCGCAACGATCTATTTCGACAATGTCAAGGTGCCGGTGGGCAACCTGATCGGCAAAGAGAACCGTGGCTTCAAGGTCATCATGAATAACTTTAATAGCGAGCGCATGATGCTCTGCGTGGGCATGGAAGGCAGTGCTCGGGTGTGTCTGGAAGAGGCCGTTAACTGGGCCCAAGAGCGCAAGACCTTTGGCAAGCGATTGGCAGATCACCAAGTGATTCGCCACAAGATTGCCGCGATGAAGCAGCGCATCAACGCCTGCCAGACCTACATTAATCACTGTTCCCAGGAAATTGCTGCTGGCAAACCCAACGCCGGCGATATCGCCATGCTCAAGGTGCAGTGCAGCCAAACTATGGAGTATTGTGCCCGCGAGGCCAGTCAAATTTTGGGCGGCGCCAGCTACCTGCGCGATAACAGAGTCGAGCGCATCTATCGAGAAGTACGGGTCAACGCCATAGGCGGCGGTTCTGAAGAAATCATGCACGATCTAGCATCCCGAGAATATGGAGTTTAACCCTATGACGATCAAACTTTGGCACTGCCACAATGCCCGTTCCCTGCGTGCACTTTGGGCCTTGGAAGAAATGGGTTTGGACTACGAAGTAGAAACCATGCCCTTCCCGCCGCGCTTTAAACAACCTGAGTTTCTCGAGGTTAATGAACTGGGAACCATCCCCTACATGATCGACGGCGAGACTCATATGACCGAGTCTTCCGGTATTCCTCTGTATTTGGTTGAGCGCTACGGCAAACACGAGTTTGGCCTTAAGGCCGATCATCCCGAGTACGGTGATTACCTCAACTGGCTGTTCCACAGTGACGCCACCCTGACCTTTCCGCAGACAGTCTATATTCGCTACACCCTGCAAGAGCCACCTGAGCGTGGCCTGCAAGAAGCAGCAACTGATTACGTGAAATGGTTTCACGCCCGTCTTCGTAGATTGAACCAGCACTTGGAAGATGGCCGTGAGTATCTGGTCGACAATCGCTTTACCGCTGCCGATATCGCTATTGCTTACGCGCTGCACCTGGGTGAATTATTAAAAATCGATGAGCGCTACAAACCCCATGTGCGCGACTATTTAAATCGCATGCGCGCCCGCCCTGCCTTTCAAAAGGTGGTGGTCATCGGCGAAGAAGGCAGCATTTTTAAATAGAAGCTTTTGCAAACAGCCATTGTTCATTAGAGAACGGCTACAAGAAAAGATTGGAGAGAGTAATAATGAAATTTACCGAAGAGCACGAAGCCATACGCAATACCATTGCCAAGTTTATCGACAAAGAGATCAACCCCTACTGCGATCAATGGGAAAAAGACGGCATTTTCCCCGCCCATGAACTGTTTAAAAAAATGGGTGATCTCGGCCTGCTGGGCATTGCCAAACCGACCGAATACGGCGGCATGGGACTGGACTACAGCTACCAGATCGTTTTCTCCGAAGAGCTGGGCCGTATTGCCAGCGGTGGCGTATCCATGGCCATTGGCGTACAAACTGATATGTCGACGCCTGCCATGGCCAAGTTTGGCAGTGACTACATCAAGCAGGAGTTTCTAACCAAAGCCATTGCCGGCGATGCAGTATGCGCCATCGCCGTCAGTGAGCCCCATGCTGGCTCTGATGTTGCCAGCATTAAAACCACCGCGGTAAAAGACGGCGATGACTATGTGATTAACGGCACCAAGATGTGGATCACCAATGCCACCCAGGCCGACTACCTGTGCCTGCTGGCTAATACCGGTGGCGACAACCCTCACCTGAGTAAATCCTTGATCGTTGTTCCTACCAACACCCCGGGTATTTCCTTCTCGGAAAAGCTGGATAAGATGGGTATGCGCTCCTCCGATACCGCACAAATATTCTTTGACGATGTGCGCGTACCACAGAAAAACCTGATCGGCGAAGAGGGCATGGGTTTCACCTACCAGATGCAGCAGTTCCAGGAAGAGCGTCTCTTCGCTGCATCTTGTTTACTAAAATCAATGGAACACTGCATTGACAGCACCATCGAATATACACGCGAGCGCATGGCATTCGGCAAACCTCTGCTGGACCAGCAGGTGATTCACTTTCGTCTGGCCGAGCTGCAAACCGAAGTCGAAGCGCTGCGCGCACTGACCTTTGATGCCGTCGATGGCTACATCAATGGCGTCGACGTCACCCTCAAGGCCTCCATGGCAAAACTCAAAGCAGGCCGACTGGTACGCGAAGTCACCGATTCTTGTCTGCAGTACTGGGGCGGCATGGGTTTCATGTGGGACAACCCGGTCTCGCGCGCTTACCGCGACACACGCCTGACCTCCATTGGCGGCGGCGCCGACGAAGTCATGCTGGGCATCATCTGTAAAAAAATGGGCACCCTACCCCGTAAAAAATAATGCTCCCTGTTTCATTCGAGCGCTTTACTTAAGAATCTGATTAAAGAAAACAGTGACAGGAAATTAGAATATGGCGATTATCGAATCTCAACTGGATACCCAGTCCGATGCGTTTAAAAACAACCTAAAAGTGATGACGGCGGCGGTGGACGAATTTCGCGGCATCGAGCGTCGCGTGATTGAAACAGCACAAGCCAAAGCACCACGCTACCTAAAGAAAGGCTTTATCTCACCCCGCGAACGTTTAAGCCTGTTGCTTGATGCCGGCTCACCATTTTTGGAATTGTCGACTCTGTGCGGTTATATGCAAGAGGAAGATACCGATGGTTCTGGCGCGGGCGGCAGCTGCATTGCCGGCATCGGTTATATCGCCGGAGCTCGCTGTGTGGTGTCGGTTGATGACTACCTCACCAAGGGTGGTAGCATCACCCCACTGGGCGGCAAAAAACGTGCGCGTATGTCGACCCTGGCCATGGAAAACAAGTTACCCATGGTTAACCTGGCGCAGAGTGGCGGTGGCAACCTGAAGTTAATTGGCGACTTCTTCGGCGAGTCGGCTTCGATGTTTGCCCAGCAGTGTCGTTTATCGGCGGCGGGCATTCCACAAATTACGGTGGTCCACGGTAGCGCGACCGCAGGTGGTGCTTATCAACCCACCCTGTCCGACTACCTGATCCTGGTGCGTAAACAGTCCACCATGTATTTGGCCGGCCCGCCCTTATTAAAAGCCGCCACCGGCGAGATCGCTACCGAGGAAGAGCTGGGGGGTGCCGAGATGCACAGCGAAGTGGCCGGCACCAACGATTACCTGGCCGAGAATGACGCCGACGGCATTCGCATTGCCCGTGAGGTAATGCAAAAACTGGGCTGGAATAAAAAGCAACCATTACCGGCCGAAATTTCTTTTCAGCAACCACTCTACGACGCCGAAGAATTGCGCGGCATAGTGTCGGAAGACCCCAAAACTCCATTCGATATGCGCGAGGTGATTGCTCGCATCGCCGACGGCTCCGACTATCTAGAGTTCAAAGCGGACTTCGATAACGGCACCCTGTGTGGCCATATCGAGATCGAAGGCCAAGCCTGTGGTGTGATCGGCAATAACAGCCCGATCACCGCCAAGGGTGCCACCAAGGCGGGGCAGTTTATTCAACTATGTGAACAGTCCGGCACCCCCCTGTTGTTTTTAACCAACACCACCGGTTTCCTGGTCGGTACCGAGCCAGAGCAGGCTGGCATCATCAAACACGGCGCCAAATTTATTCAGGCCGTGACCAACTGCACCGTGCCTAAAATCACCATCATCGTCGGCGGCTCTTACGGTGCCGGTAACTACGCCATGGCTGGCCGTGGCATGGATCCACGTTTTCTGTTTGCCTGGCCACGCAGTGTGGTATCGGTGATGGGCCCTGCTCAGGCCGGTAGCGTTTTACGTCAAGTCGCCGAAGCCAAAATAAAGCGCACGGGTGCAGAAATGAACGATCAGATGCGTGGCATGATCGACGCCATGGAGAAAGACACAATCGAAACCATGGAAGCCAAGTCCAATGCACTGGCCAATACTGCGCGGGTTTGGGACGACGGCATGATTGACCCAGCCGACACCCGTTCGGTGGTGGCTTTTGCCTTAAGTGTTTGTCGCGAAGGTGATGAGCGTACAGTCAACACCAACACCTTTGGTATTGGACGTTTATAAGACCCGTCTTTCGGCAAAATTAGGAATTTAAAAATCATGAGCAAAATTACCAAAATATTAGTTGCCAACCGCGGCGAAATTGCCGTTCGTGTGATGCGCACCGCCCGCGATCAGGGTTACCGCACCGTTGCTGTCTACAGCGAAGCCGACGCCGGCGCTCTGCATGTTTCAGAGGCCGATCAGGCCGTGTGTATTGGCGCTGCCGCCGTGGGTGAATCCTACCTGGTCGCCGATAAAATTCTGGCCGCAGCCAAGCAAACCGGCGCCGATGCCATTCACCCGGGTTACGGTTTTCTGTCTGAGAACGCCGAATTCTCCGAGGCCTGTGAGGCCGCAAGCATTGTCTTTATCGGCCCGCGCGCGGAAGCCATCAACTTGATGGGCAGCAAGCGTCTTTCAAAGATTGCCATGATCGAGGCCGGCGTGCCCTGTATTCCCGGCTATCAGGATGCCGATCAGTCCGATGAGGTGCTGCTATCGAAAGCCGAAGGCATAGGTTTCCCCTTAATGGTGAAAGCTTCTGCCGGTGGTGGCGGTCGCGGTATGCGCCTGGTGTTTGAGCAGAGCGAGCTGGCCGAAGCCATTCGCACCGCGCGCTCGGAGGCCGAAAGCGCCTTTGGCAGTGGTGAACTGATTCTCGAGCGCGCGGTGATCGAACCCCGCCATATCGAGATTCAGGTGTTTGCCGATGAACACGGCAACGCCATCTACCTGGGTGAGCGCGATTGCTCCATTCAGCGCCGCCACCAGAAGGTGGTAGAAGAAGCCCCCTCCCCGTTTGTTGACCCCGAGCTGCGCCAACGTATGGGTGAAGCCGCCGTTAACGCGGCCAAAGCCTGTAACTATCGCGGTGCCGGCACCGTCGAGTTTCTGGTCGACAGCGATAAGAACTTTTACTTCCTGGAAATGAACACCCGTCTGCAGGTGGAACACCCCGTCACGGAATTGATCACCGGTCTGGATCTGGTCGCCTGGCAGTTAAAAGTCGCCGCTGGCGAAGTGCTGCCGTTGACCCAAGATCAGGTCGAGTTAACAGGTCACGCGGTGGAAGTGCGCCTCTACGCCGAAGACCCGCGTAATAACTTTATGCCGCAAACCGGTCAGGTACGTCTGTGGGACTACCCTGAGCGCGCCGGCATTCGTATGGATCACGGCATTCAAACCGGACAGGTAATCAGCCCCTTTTACGACCCGATGATTGCCAAGGTTATCGCCTATGGTGATAACCGTGCTGAAGCGATTCGTCGTCTGGCCTCTGCGGTGCAGGACACCCAACTGCTGGGCATGAACAACAACAAACTGTTCCTGCAAAATGTCTTGCGTCACCAGGTGTTTGGCGCAGGTGAAGCCACCACCGCCTTTATCGAGCAGCACTTCAGTACTGACGTCAGCATGGCTCAAAAAGAGCCAGGCAACGCCACCCTCGCCAAAGCAGCGCTACTGTATTTTCAGCGCGGCATTAACGCTGGCCAGGATAATAACTTTCACTGGAGTCGTTCCACCCCACAGAGTTACGCTTACAAGCTGGAGTTCGACGGCAAAGCCAGCACCGTTAATCTGGCTGAAAACGAACATCAGTTTGAGATCAACGTTGGAGAAGAAAGCACAGTTCTAGAGTTTGTTTCTCTGGATGAAAACAGCTGTGTCTTTATCGAAAACGGCGTACGCCAGAGCCTGAATTTTGCTTTCGATGACAAGACCCTATACCTGGATGATGGCACTGGCCACTTTATCCTGGAAGACGTAACCCACCAACCTGCCGCCGCAGCCGGTGGTGCTGGTAGCGGGCAGGTCAAAGCATCAATGGATGGCGCCATTGTTGACGTACTGGTAAAAGAAGGTGACACCGTCGAAGCCGGTCAAACCCTGGTGGTACTGGAAGCCATGAAGATGGAGCACCCTTTGAAGGCGGGTATCAGCGGTACCGTCACGGCCATTAGCTGTGAAGCTGGCCAGCAGGTTAAATCCAAGCAGCTACTGGCCAGCGTTGAAGGCGACGAGTAACACTCGCCTGTGTACAAACAAAAGGACAAACAAAAGGACAAACAAAAGGACAAACAAAAGGACAAAACGATGACTGATGTAATCAAAATTGCCAACTGCAGTGGTTTCTACGGCGACAAATTATCCGCCGCACTCGAGATGGTCGAAGGCGGCCCGATTGATGTACTCACCGGCGACTACCTAGCCGAACTGACCATGGCCATCTTGTACGGCCAGAAAATGAAACGCGCCGCTAAAGGTTTAGATGACGGCGGCTACGTCGGCACGTTTTTAAAGCAGGTAAAACAAGTTCTACAGCCGTGTATTGAAAAAAATATCAAAATAGTCAGCAACGCCGGTGGTTTGAATCCTTCTGCCATGGCTGAAGCGGTGAAAGAAATTGCCAAAGAGCTAAATCTAGACGTCAAGGTCGCCTATATCGACGGTGATGACCTGATCCCGCGCATGCAGGAACTACAGAGCGAAGGCGAAGCCTTTGTCAATATGGACACAGGCGCCAAACTGGCCGACAGTGACAACACATTGCTGACGGCCAACGCCTACCTGGGTGCCTGGGGCATTAAAGAAGCGCTCGACCAAGGCGCCGATATCGTCATCTGCCCAAGGGTAACCGATGCCGCCGTTGTGATCGGCCCCGCAGCCTGGAAGTTTAACTGGCAACGCAACGATTACGACGCCCTGGCAGGCGCCCTGGCCGCAGGCCATGTGATCGAGTGTGGCCAGCAGGCCACCGGTGGCAACTACGCCTTCTTCCAGGAAGTACCCAGCTTCGATCATCCCGGCTACCCGATTGCCGAGATTGAAGCCAACGGCAACTTTACCGTAACCAAACACCTGGGTACGGCTGGTTTGGTTTCCGTGGGCACAGTTAAAGCGCAACTCTTGTACGAGATCGGTGATCCGGCCTACAAAAATCCGGATGTCATTGGTCACTTCGACACCTTGAGCATTGAACAAACCGGTGAGGATCGCGTTTATGTCAGCGGCTGTAAGGGCTCCTGCCCACCGCCGAGCCACAAGGTGTGCATCAACACCCTGGGCGGCTTTCGCAACGGTTTTGAGTTCATGCTGACCGGCCTGGATATTGAAGAAAAAGCCAAAATCTTAACCGATGCTTTTTTCAAAAATATTGGCGGCAAAGAACAGTTTGATGATGTATCGATCGAGCTGCTTCGCACCGATAAAGATAATCCACAACGCAACGAAGAAGCCTTCGCCCGCTTGCGTATTATCGCCAAGTCCAGCGACAAGGATATGGTCGGCCGAATGTTCAGCGCCAAGTTGATCGAAATCGTTCTGGCCAACATCCCAGGCCTTGGTCCAATGAACCCCATCGGTAACGGCGAGAGCTTCCTGGTCTACTGGCCAACGCTGGTGGATAGTCAATATATCACTGAGCATGTGTATATTGATGACCAAGTCACCAAAGTATCGCCGACCAATCAGCTCGATCTGGAAGCGGTTAACCATAAAGTTGTGCCAGCTGCTGTACCCGCCGCTCCGACAGGAGAGATGGTAAGCATACCTTTCGGGCGTTTATTTGGTACTCGCTCCGGTGATAAAGGTGGCTGCGCCAATGTCGGTGTTTGGGCCACCAGTGAAGAAGCCTACGGGTTCTTGCACGAGTTTTTAACCGTTGATCGATTAAAAACCCTGATGCCGGAAACAGCTGATCTGGAAATCGTGCGCTATGACCTGGCCAACATTCATTCCCTGAATTTCTTTATCAAAGGCATTCTGGGTGAAGGTGTTGCTTCATCCGTACGCATGGACCCACAAGCGAAATCCATGGGTGAGTACTTGCGTGCAAAGGTGATTGAAGTGCCGGTAGCCTTGACTAAACATTTAAATTTGGCCTGAGGGCAGAGCAATGACTGAAGAAAAATTATCCCTGGAAGGCCTTGTTTTCGAAGCCGTTGAACTCGAAACCAAAGATCATATCCTGACCATCACCTTAAACCGCCCCAAGCGTAAAAATGCCATCAACCCAACCATGGCTGCCGAAATCATCTACGCCCTGGACTACGCCAAACAAGAACGTGATATTCGCGTTGTAGTACTGGCCGCCAACGGCGATGTATTCTGTGCCGGGGGTGACTTATCTGCCATGAGCGGCAAGGCTCAGGAAACCACCTCAACCGTGCCGGTACGTGGCGGCACAGACGATATTGCCCTGCGCTTTCGCCACCTCAACAAACCGTCCATTGCTTGCGTGCAAGGCAACCTGTTTGCCGGCGCCCTGTTATTCCTCTGCAATGTGACTCACGCCATTGCCGCCGACAGTGTGAAATTTTCTGCACCGGAAATCAAGCGCGGCATCTGGCCGTTTATGGTGATGGGTGGTTTATTCCGCGTGATGCCTCAGCGTGCCGCACTGGATTTTGTCATGCGTGGTAATTCAATCTCTACTGACCAAGCTGAAAAATGGGGTTTGATTAATGAGGCAGTACCGGCTGAATCTTTAACAGATCATGTCGCCAGCCTGGCAAACGAACTGGCCAGCCTCGCCCCGGGTTCAATGAACTTGGGTCTGGCCGCGTATGTACAACAGGATGCGATGGACTTTGACAGCGCCCTGCCGTTTTTGCGCGAGCAATTGGATGCCTGTCTGAAAAGTGCAGATGCCAAAGAAGGTATTACCGCCTTTTTGGAAAAGCGCGAGCCTAAATGGGATTAACCGCCTTCGCCCTCGGAGCGGGCTCCTACAAATTGACACCACTCACTGGAATTAAAAAATGAGCGAATCACTACTACAAGAAATCAACGAAGGCGTTCTAGTCATCACCTTCAACAACCCAAAAAAGAAAAACGCCTTCAATGGAGCAGGCTGGATCGAATTAGCGAAAGCGCTAGTTGCGGCAAAAGTTAATGATGATATCAATGCTGTTGTGTTAACAGGGGCAGGTAAAGACTTTTCCTCCGGCCAGGATCTCGCCGATTCTCTAGTGAAAGATGACACAGGGATGATGCCTTTCCACTATCTTGAGATGGCATTACTTGAATTTGATAAACCCCTACTGATGTGCCCAAAAGGGGTAGCCATCGGTGGCGGCGGCACCCTGCTACTTCACGCTGATATTGTCTACATTGGAGAAAGCCTGCGCTTTAAACTGCCCTTTGCCAGCCTTGGCATAGCCGCGGAATTAGGCAGCACCTACCTGCTGCAAGCCAATATCGGAGCGCAACAGGCTGCGGATATTTTATACAGCGCCGAATTTCTCAATGCTGATCAAGTAATTGAGGCGGGAATAGCGGCGAAAAAATTCAGTGACGATGAGCTGTTGGAAAAAACCCTGCAAAAGGCTTCTGCTATAGCACAACAGGCACCCAATACGGTGAGAGAAATAAAACGCTGCTTAAAGCTTCCCCAACGCCAAGGCATTGAAGCTGCTTACCGTGCTGAAAGAGAAGCAATGGATAAACTCATAGGTGGCCCTGAGAATATTGAAGCCATCACGGCATTTATGGAAAAAAGACAGCCTGACTTCAAAAAACTCACCAAGAAATAGGGAGAGACGGAAAAGTGATAGACCTAAACGTAAAACGTAAAGAAGGCAGCATGCGCCTTAGCGGTCAGTATGCTTCTGAATTCGAAAATGTGGCAGAAACCTTTGTCAAAAACTTTGAAGATAGAGGAGAGATAGGTGCAAGCGCCTGCATACATGTAAACGGAGAATTGGCCAGAGTTTTCTCAAAACGGAAAAGAAAACATCACCGTAAGAATGATGCTAAACCATACCGCTGCTCTACCCGCACTTAGAGACCCCGTTAAACCAGACGGTTTTTTGGATTGGGATTATATGATTGAACGCTTGTCTGCTGAAAAACCTTTTTGGGAGCCTGGTAGCAGAAACGGCTATCACATGATTACATTCGGCTGGACCGTCGGAGAATTAGTGAGAAGAGTATCTGGCATGTCCCTTGGTCAATTTTTTCAAAAAGAAATTGCAGGGCCAACAAATGCAGAGGTGTGGCTTGGTTTACCAGAAGCATTAGAGCCCCGAGTCTCCAAAATTTTCATGAACAAACCGGACCCAAATGCGCCAATCTCAGATTTCGTAAAAGGCTTAATCGCCTCCCCCGAATCCATTCAATGTCTGGCCACCGTTAACATGGGCGGTTGGGATGTGAATAGCCAAAAAGGAAGAGCAGCTGAAATCGGTGGCGGAGGTGGCATCTCCAACGCAAGGGGACTGTCTCGCATGTTCATCCCATTATCCAATCAAGGGTTCTGCGAAGGAAAACAAATTTTCAAAAATGAAACCATAGCCACCATGGGGAAAGTGTCCGTTGAGACCGATCAAGACATGACGTTACTTATTCCCACTCGATTCGCACTAGGATTTATGAAAGGCGTTGATAACCGAAATGAAAGCCCAGGCAATCAAGACAGCTCTATAATCGGAGAAAATGCCTTTGGTCACATCGGCGCTGGCGTGAGTTTTGTTTTTGCAGATCCAGATTACGGCGTTTCAATGGCGTACACCATGAACAAAATGGGACCGGGCTTGATGATGAATGATCGAGGCCAACCTCTGGTTGACTCCATTTATGGCGCTTTGAAAAAGGCATAATACGCTGACAGGATTATTGAAAAACCAGATGAGCGCCACGTAAAGGGTGTCTCAGCTGTGTTTTAAATTGTTACGAATTAGGCACTTAGGTACATTATTACTGCTACTTTTTATGGCCGGGAAAGCCTGCGGGTTCTGTCGCAAATTTTCATCAGTATAAATTTGCAGAATTCCTGGGCGTGACTATGCCGCCAAAGCATAAAATTGTTCAACTGGTGTCACATGACTTTGAGAAGAATATCGTTGTTGTCCTTTTTTCAACATCACTATTAACTCTATTCCCTTCAATGTTGCTTGTGCGCACCTAAAGTTTTTGAACCCTAACATCGAGTTGGTAATCCGCTTGATGTTACGATGCTCTTGCTCGATTATGTTGTTCAGGTATTTGCATTGACGGATTTTCACACCTCGATGGTTGTCATCATTGAACTGATTAATGCCTGCTTTGTTAGCACCACTTTTGTCGATATTAATTAAGCCAGGTTTGCCATTTCTACCAATGGCTTTGTTGAAGAAACGTAGAGCTGCTTGCGACAAAACCTAGTAGGGTCACGGGGCGGTGAAACGACTGATTTTTTGCTGACAGCAAGGCGGGATAAGAAAAAGTTCTTTAAATAAAAGCCTTAAGTTCTATTGTATTAGTTACCTTTAAAACTGGGTGCCCGCTTTTCTTGCATAGCTTTTAATCCTTCCTGCAAATCTTCGGATTGCCAACAGGATTTCACCCAGTGATTCGCCTCTTCTTCTGAAAGCTCACCGCTTTCATGTTGATCTATAATCCGTTGCATGGCCTGCACTGCCATGGGTGCATACCCTGCTATTCGCTCAGCCAACTCCCGCACTGTTGCCTCCAATGCCTCAACATCACATAAATGCGTAAGATACCCCATTAATTGCAAACCTTCGGTATTAAACTCTTCACTGGCCACTAAAATTCTTTTGGTATTTGCAGCCCCTAATAAAGATAAATATCGTTTAATACCAGAAAGGTGATAACAAATCCCAATTCGCGCTGGCGGAACAAACATTCTCATACCAGGTATACCAATTCGAAAATCGCAACACAACCCCAACTCAACACCGCCGCCATAAACACTGCCATTAAAAGCGCAAATTTTGGGTATCGACAGTTGCGCTAACGCATCCGTTAACGTTGGGAAATCATAGGCCTCCATATCACCTGCGGAAAGCTGATCCAACGCAGCGCCAGCACAAAAAGTTTTATTTCCCGCACCGGTTAAAATCAAAACTCGAACATCTGCGTTTTTCTTTATGGCAGCCAAAGCTTCACGGAATTGTTCCATATCCGAACTGGCTAACGCATTATGCCTTTCAGGGTTATTCAAGCGAATGGTCGCAATGTGGTTTTCTATGGTTAACTGAATAGTCGTATTTTCTGATGCCATGATCATTCTCAATCATTGTCTTCGGTCGAAAAATTTTCGACAAGATTATCTATTAAAGGCTCAACCAATTGAATAATAAAATCCAACCTCCGTTGCATTCGGTCGGGTATAGGAAGTATAAACACCCTTTTTCCTCCAGAAAAGCTTTATCTGAGTTCACACCTGGGCATCACCCCTGTGGCCCTCTCGCGCTATAAGGATCAGTGGCACAAAGATCAGTAGAAGTAATATTCGTTTTGTTAAACTAGTTTAATGAACTCCTAATCCGAGCATTATAAGCTTATCGACATACTTATAACCGTTTAAGGAGCAACCATGAGCCAAACCGCCAATAAATACCCACTTACCTTCGAGCCCCTCGATCTGGGCTTTACCCAGCTTAAAAACCGCATAATGATGGGATCCATGCACACGGGCCTGGAAGATATGGGCGAGGCCGGCTATCAGAAAATGGCAACCTATTTTGCCGAGCGAGCCGCAGGCGGCGTGGGCATGATTATGACCGGCGGCATTGCCCCCAACCCTGAAAGTATTGCGACCGCCGGTTTTGAAGATTGCGATAGCAGTATGCTCTATCGAGAAGATCAGGTGGGTATGCACCGCTTGGTCACCGACGCCGTAAAAGCCGCCGATTCCGAGTGCAAAATGTGCATGCAAATTCTCCACCCCGGAGCGCTGGCAGCGACTCTGAATGCCGTTTCTCCCTCCGGTATTCGATCGCGTATCAGCCCGGTTACGCCTAGAGAGATGACCGAGGAAGATATTGAGAGAACTATCGCTGACTTCGCCAACTGCGCCAAACTCGCCCAGCAAGCCGGCTACGACGGCGTCGAAATTATTGGTTCTGCGGGATACCTGATCAGTACCTTTCTGGTCGAAAAAACCAACAAGCGTACCGACCAATGGGGTGGTAGCTACGCAAACCGTATGCGACTGCCCATTGAAGTAATGAAACGTGTTCGTGAAGCCGTTGGCGAGGAATTTATTGTCGTCTACCGAATTGCCGCGATGGAAATGATGGAAGACGGCAGCAGCTGGGATGAAGTGGTCACCCTGGGTAAAGAAATTGAAAAAGTCGGTGCCACCATTATCAGCACTCACTTTACCTGGCATGAGTCGCCAGTTCCTACTATTGCCACCCGCGTACCCCGCGCCGCCTTTGCCAGTGTTACCGGACGCCTGCGCAAAGAGCTGAACATCCCCATGATCACCAGCAACCGTATCAATACCCCTGAGATTGCAGAGGATGTATTGAACAAAGGTTGGGCCGATATCGTGTCCATGGGCCGACCAATGCTAGCGGACCCGGAATTTGTTAACAAAGCTGCCACTGCCCGTGAAGATGAAATCAACACCTGTATTGGTTGCAACCAGGCCTGCCTAGATCACACCTTTCAGGGTAAACGCGTTAGCTGCCTGGTGAACCCTCGCGCCTGTTATGAATCAGAAATTGAATTCTCGCCAACAGACAAGGTAAAGCAAATTGCTGTTGTGGGTGCTGGCCCAGCGGGTTTGTCTTTTGCCATCGCCGCCGCACAACGTGGTCATAAGGTTACTCTTTTCGAAGCCTCTGGTGAAATCGGTGGTCACTTTAACCTGGCTAAGATCATTCCTGGTAAAGAAGAATTTCACGAAACCATTCGCTACTACAACCGTCAGATCGAACTGCACAATGTCGAACTGCGCTTAAATACACGAGTAAACAGTGAAGACCTGAAAGACTTTGATGAAGTCGTCATCGCTACCGGTATCAAGCCGCGAATCCCCGGTATTGACGGTATTGATCATTCCAACGTCTTTAACTATCAGGAAGCGATCCTACACCCTGAACGTATCGGTAAACGTGTAGCCATTGTTGGTGCAGGCGGTATTGGTTTTGATGTTGCTGAACTGCTTTCGCACGCCGGCGTTTCTGCCAGCTTGGATGTGGATGTATTTGCTCGCGAATGGGGGATTGACTTCAATAATCACCCTCGTGGCGGTGTGCAAGGCGTTACACCACAGGTAGAAACCAGTGATCGTGAACTCTACCTGCTACAACGTAAAGATACACGAGTGGGTAAAACCCTGGGGAAAAGCACCGGCTGGGCGCATAAAATCAGCCTGAATCGTAAAGGTGTGAATATGATGATTGGCGTTCAATACGAAAAGGTCGATGATCAAGGTTTGCATATCCTGCATCAGGATGAAATCAAAGTACTTGAAGTCGATTCCGTGGTTATCTGCGCTGGTCAGGAATCGGATAATGAACTCTACAACACCGTAAGCTCGCAGCGTGATAATGTTCACCTGATTGGTGGTGCAGAACTGGCAACAGAGGTTGATGCCAAGCGTGCGATTGATCAGGGATTCCGATTGGCTGCCTCAATTTAGGAATCTGCTCCTGCAATAAAAAACGCCCCATCAGGGCACTGCTGTCCCATAGTTTGGGATAAATAAGAAAGCCTGAATCTAAGCTGTTAAAATGTAAGTGCGACCAAACACTTCAACAACAGGGATTCAGGCTTTGTCACATCATAACACCGCTTTTTACCAACTGCTAAAACCCGTTTCTAGACATGAATTCGAAGGGTTGGCCAAACAGCATCATTCAGGACAGAAATTAAGATCCGCGACCCGCTGGGATCAATTTATCGGTATGAGCATGTCTCAGCTCTCCGGTCGTCAGAGCTTGCGAGATATTCAATCGAATCTTGAAGCTCAGCAGCAGAAGCTCTATCACCTGGGCGCTAAACCAATAGCTCGCTCCACCTTATCCAGACTTAATGACCAGCAACCGGCCGAACTTTATGAAAACTTGTTTTACAAGCTCTTAAATCGATGTAAAAACCAGCCATCCAATCATAAATTTCGCTTTAAAAATCCCTTGTACTCCCTCGACGCAAGCGCCATCGACCTATCTTTAAATCTTTTTCCATGGGCTGCCCATCGGCACGATACGGCTAACGTAAAGTTAAGTGTTGGTTTGAATCATGGCACCATGATCCCTGAATTTGTTGCGATTAGTGATGGCCAGGAAAACGATATGGTGGAAGGTCGGAAGTTCGATTTTCCTAAAGGAAGCATCGTTGCCTTTGATAAAGGTTATGTTGATTACGAATGGTTTAAGTCACTGACAGATAAAGGTGTTTTCTTTGTTAGCAGGGTTAGAGCAAAGTCAGTGTACAGAGTATTAGAACGAAATCCTGTCAATAAATCCCATGGCGTTACTAGCGATCAGGTTATCCAGCTTAGCAGCGCACATGCACTTAAACGAGGCGCACCAAAGCTACGCCGGGTCGGATTCAGAGACCAAGAAACAGGTAAGTTCTTTGAATTTTTAACGAATAACTTCTCACTATCTGCAAAGACAATCGCGGCAATTTATAAAGATAGATGGCAGGTAGAGCTATTCTTTAAAGCCATTAAGCAGAACTTAAAAATCAAAGCCTTCGTTGGCCGTTCTCGAAACGCTATTCTGACTCAAATTTGGATAGCGATGATTACCTACTTGTTGGTGGCATTTGCAAGACATAGCGCAAAAGAAGGTTGGACTGTTCAACGTATGTTGAGAGTGCTTCAATTGAATTTATTTGAACGAAAAAGCCTCAAAGAGATCTTCGATCCTGGCCCACCTCGACACAAAAGGAAAGAGCCTCAAATGAGGCTCTCAATATGATGATTAAACTATGGGACAGCAGTGCCCATCAGGGGCGCTTTTTTGGGTAGAGGATATTGGCTTTACTTACCGACATTACTTACCAATAAAGACCGGCTTTTTCTTTTCAAAAAACGCAGCAACCGCAGCCTGTGAATCCTGACTGGTAGAGCAAGTGGTCTGAATCTTAGCCTCCAGAGCCAGAGTCTCTTCATAGCTGAACGTGTGAACCTGACGCATAATCTGCTTACCAAACTTCTGCGCTAAAGGCGCGCCCTCGGCCAGGGTTTCAGCCCACGCTTTAGTAGATTGATCCAACGCATCGGTTCCGTCGCAAACCTCACATTTGACGTGAAAAGCATCAAAACGGTTTTCGACTTACGGTCGAGTAGGCCAAAAGCACTTCCACTTCCAGCCTCTCACAGAACCGTACGTGAAACTCTCGCTTCATACGGCTCTTCATGTCCAACCCTTTCCCATGGACTTTTTCTGCCAGTGAGGAAAAACCTGCGGATTATTAATCCTAGCAAAATTAACCCTCTTAGCTGCCTGCATTAATGTCTTGAGTTTCTTGTACTTCTTTTTCGCCCAGCGAGATAATCGCTTGTCAAAATGAAAAAGTACATTGCGAATAAAGCTTCTACCAAACAAACTAAAGTAGTTCAGCCAACCCGACAAGCGGCTTCGACTGAAATTACGTATATCCACTAACTCTTTGTGACACCAATATTGCCAAGGCCATGAATTTATCTCATCTCTGATCGCTTTCGCCGATTTCTGACTAATAGCAGCACTGAAATATAATCCTTGGACGCCCTTACGAGTTTGTATCCATCGTGGTTGAAAAGTGTACCCCAAAAAGTCAAAGGTTACCGTAGAATAACCGCCTTTTCTTGACCCTCCTTTACAGTACGCTATTTTAGTTTTATCAGGGTGCAACTGTAAGCCACAAGATTGAAAGCGCTCCTCAAGAGCCACTCTCAATTTTCTCGCGCCGTACTCCGTGGAGCAGTGACACACAATATCATCCGCATAGCGTTCAAATTGTATGTGCCCCCAGTTTTTCCCAATCCAAACATCAAATACATAATGCAAAAACAGATTTGCCAAAAGAGGGCTTATTACTCCCCCCTTGTGGCGTCCCTTTTTGTGGAACTTCCAGCAACCCGTCTTGATGTTGTATAGGGGCTGTTAGCCACCGCTGGATATAGAGTAAATGCCAACCTTCTTTAACGTGACGACGAACTGCTTTCATCAACAACTCATGATCAATATTATCGAAGAAGCCTTTAATATCCATATCTAAAACCCATGCTCGTTTATAACAACGCTGCTTTGTTACTTGCAGCGCTTGATGAGCTGACTTTCCTGGCCGATAGCCATAGGAGTCTGGGTGAAATTGTGGATCAATTTCCGGTTCTATTTGCAGCTTTACCACCATTTGAGCAATTCGATCAGCAACCGTTGGTATTCCTAACTTGCGAATACCGCCATCTGCTTTCCCTATTTCGACTCGCTTAACCGGTGGTGGCATGTAGCTGCCTGACGACAGTCGATTCCAAAGCACATAAAGGTTATTTTTGAGATTCGATTCAAAATCTTTGAGACTTTTTCCATCGACTCCGGCGCCACCTTTGTTTGCTTTCACTCGTTTATAGGCTTCATAAACAAGATGCTTTGGTATTTGAAAGGGTTTTGTTTCCCTCATTCAATTCCTCCCACGTATGGTTGATCGAATAAATTAAACTGGACAAGCCACTGCCTTCGCTCCGTTTCCATTACAGAAATTTCAACACTACTACGCAGTGGTCCGCCCCTGTGCTCTGCATTGGTACTCAAATCCTTATGGGTATTAACCATTTGGATGTCTCCCTTAACATCAGAACGACAGGTTCTCACGTTCCGTACTAAAGCCTGTTCTGCGTTCATGCCACCTCCATACCGGCTGCCACCTTACCCGTATCCAAATCACGTTAAAGCTCATCCCAAGAGAAAGCTGGGCTCTTGGTTTTGACAGCATATATACATATCGACACCTTATCGGTGGTTCATTTGCATTCATCTCCACAGAACCTACATAACAGATTTAATTCTGCCTTTTCCCTATCGCTCACGACCAACACTCTTAATGAAAGCCGCATAGGGTAGTTTGATTTCAGTATTTGGTTACCGAAACCGAGGGGCCTTCCCTCATCTTAAGTACAGCAAGAAAGATCTTTGATCTTTCGTCGTGACACACCAGCTAAAGCGTAGAATTGCTCTGCAGGCGACAAAGTACCCACCATATTTTTCTTCATCTGGCCTTTATTAATCATCGCTATTAGCTCAATACCTGCCAAAGTACTTTGTGCTGAGTGGAAACTTTTGAAACCTAACATCGATCGAGTAATCCGCTTTACTCGCCGGTGATCTTGCTCGATAATGTTGTTTAAGTACTTACATTGACGGATTTTTATACGTCGATTATTATCACGATTATACAGCCCAATACCAGCTTTGTTAGCACCGCTTTTATCGATATTCACTAAGCCTGGTTTGCCATTTCGCCCAATGGCTTTATCGAAGAAACGCTTTGCAGCCTTGGTATCCCGCTTGGATGTAAGAAGAAAGTCGATGGTATTGCCTTGCTTATCAACGGCGCGGTAGTAGTATTTCCAAACACCTTTTACCTTTAAGTACGTCTCATCCATTCGCCAGCGATTTCCGGGGTTTTTCTTCTTTTTATGAAAGGCTTTTTCCAATTTTGGAGCGTAGTGAATAACCCATCGATTCAGTGTGCTATGATCAATTTTAAGACCACGTTCAGCCATCATTTCTTCAATGTTTCGATAGCTAAGCGAGTAAGCACAGTACCAGCGGACACCTGAAGGATGATTGATTTGGGAGTGTGTCGGCCTTTGAAAGAGATCATGTATTGCTCAATTGGGGATGAATTGGAAATAACATTCTAACATACCATGCCTGAGCTCCCCGAGATGCGACGTATTTGAACCATCCCTTTTTGCAAGCCAATTTCTAGATTATGTTATAGGTTTAAGTTGCAGTCGTATATTCGGCATCTAAGCATGTGCTTGTGCCCTGATGTAAATCCGCACTCTTTTTCCTCATCGGAACCATGACCTCAAAGGGCCGCGTCGCATCTCAGGTTTAAAAAGAGTTGGGATGACCTATTACTCATCAATTAGAAATTAACATTAGCAAACTTGTGGAATGTTACGTTGTATTGAAATTAACCACTTAATATTGTGTATTAAGCAGCGACCTGTTGACTGTTAGAATCAAACTCCTTGCCAGTTTTAAGTAGTGACCAAATAATACGTGCATTCTTGTTCGCTAACGCTACAGCAGCCTTGTTAAAACTTAGGGTGGCTTTTTTCTTTATTAGCCAATGACCGTAATCGTTATCCGTGTTTTTATAGTGCGTCAATGCGGCTCTAGCGCCGTGAATAAGTAATGTACGAAGGTATCTATCACCCCGCTTGCTAATGCCCAGTAAAACCTGCTTGTCTCCACTGGTGGACTGTCTTGGCACCAGGCCTAACCACGCCGACATATGGCGACCGTTTTTAAACTCATCAGGATTGGAAACAGCAGCAATAATAGCGGTTGCTGTTAGCTCGCCAACACCCGGAATTTTCAGTATTCGACTGCAGGCTTCATTCTGTTTGCAGATATGTTTTATCTTTCTTTCCAGATTTTTCAATCGTATTTCAATGTCGACTAGCTCATCGTAGAGTTCTTGCATCATTACACGCGTCATCGGTGTTAATTCATTGCTTTCATTGGCAATGATGTCTAGCAGCAAGTTTTTGACTTTAGATGCACCTAGAGGAATCGTCACCCCATACTCAAGATTGAGCCCTCGAATTTCATTGATCAATGCTGTTCTGTTTTTTACGATACGACTTCGTATGCGGTGTACGCACTGTATGTCCTGCTGCTCAACATGCTTGATCGGAACAAAATTCATCGAGGGCCTGCTAGCAGCTTCGATTATTGCTTCTGCGTCATTGGCATCATTCTTGTTTGTCTTGACGAAAGGCTTCACAAATTGAGGGCTAATTAATTTTACGGCATGGCCACTTCTTTGGAAAACCCTTGCCCAATAGTTTGCCCCACCACAAGATTCCATGACAATGGTACAAGGCGTTAAATTCGCCACATAATCAGGCAATTTGTCGCGTTTGATTCGTTTTTTTAAAACTGCCTTGCCTGCTTGGTTAACACCATGTAGTTGAAAAACGTTCTTAGCAATATCTATACCTAATAAGAAAATATTCATTTTTAAACCTCGCTGCCGACTATACAAATGACCAATTTGAATAGTCGGTCGGTAAAATTGAGTGGACAAGCTAGATTGATTAGACCAACTAGAGGGTGGGATGGTTCATTACATTGGAACCCTTCTAGGCCATCCAAGGCCATATTACATAATATCGGCGAAATAATTCCGCCCTGCGGGGTCCCGTCTTCCGTTTCGAGAAAGTGTTCTCCTTCAATGAATCCCGACTTAAGCCATTGCCCTAATATCCTTTTTGGCAAGGGTATGTTCTTCAGTAACCATTCATGGCTGATACGATCAAAACAGGCTTTAATATCCGCTTCAAGAATCCACTGCGCAAATATTTTCTGTGCAAGAATGATGAAACCCTGTTTGCTCGCATCATGCAAACTACGCTTTTCACGAAAGCCATAGGAGTGTTTATCTCCCGTTGTTTCCGCAATAGGTTTTAACCCAAACGCAAACAGCGCTTGCATGGCTCTGTCATGAAGAGTAGGTATCCCCAATGGACGACGCTGACCGTTCTTCTTGGGAATATAAATGCGCCTTAATGGTTGTGCACGGTAGTTTTGTGGTTTTAAATTGTGAGCCGCTTTCCAATATTGCCCTGGTGATTTCTATAATACCTGATCAATACCGGCAGTTCGGCTCCCTTTATTGGATACAACTGTTTTTATGGCAAGTAATTTCGCCATAAATGACCGCGATAGAACATGCTGTAAAGCTTTCGCTTTACCCCACCTATCTTCACGGATAGATTTTGCAATACGCACCTGTAGTTGATAAACGTGTGCTTCAACAGTTTTCCAATTAATATTGTTCCACTTTTCAGCATCGCTCGAAGGTGCACCAGCAACAAGTGCCGTCATTTGCCTTCCTTCATAAAATCCATTCTACAAGCTCTCTTGCAACGAAGCACCAGGATAGGACGTCTGCCCACTTTCGTGTCGGGCAAATTTTGAACCCGTATATTTTCCATTACAGAAAATCATTCGCTTTTTCCACCATCTTATCGACGCAGAGTCTCCAGCTCCCTCACGGGTTACCTTCTTCCTCCTTGAAGGCTCTACGACATTGCCATGTTCTGCATAAATACCTTAACGAGAAACGTAGATGGAATCTGTATTCCGGCGATTCAGTGTCTACGTACAACCCACGTTATCAAGGTTGCACCGGGATCGCTTACCTTTTGGTTACAGCCTGTCAGTGTCTTTGGCTGATCTGTAATCTCACGGAACGTCAACGATTCTTTACTTATGTTCATCATATTTCTCCATCCTAGCCCCCGACCGCGTGACACTCGCAGTTCCGATTCACCTCACGGCTCTTCTTAACAGGGTACATTGTTCCCAGCGCTTCATACCAAATCCTTTTCGCATGGTGGGTAGGATACTGGAGGTAGAACTCCAGGTTGCGCTACCAGAATTAATTGTGTTTTAATTCAAAGATAACTTTCTTTCTTCATTAAAACGTCTGCCAATTAAATCCAGATATACAACATATATTCATGCAACTTCATGTCGCAAATAACGCTTAAAGCATGGGCGCGGCTTCATCGCCCAATACCGTTACTTGTTAGCCGCCTAGACCTTATCATAAACGCCAATAAAAATGTCAACCCTGAAAACACAATTGTAGCTATGGTATCAGCCCACCACGAACCTGTAATGTAATAGTCTGCCACGTCAAAAGTCAGCGTATTCTTTCTCGCCCAGGATGCATAAAACTCTGACCATTCACCCCGCCAAACTTCTAAAAGTGGCATTTTTAAGTTCGTGATTACTTTGCGTTTATGCCTCCAACTTTTAAGACAAAGGGCTGCTAAACGCTATAACTTGTTTTTTGTATCGCCCCGATACATCCAAACTACAGTCGTAGTCGCGTAATAAAGTCGACACAGTGGCTGGTCTTTTTTCATTGCACTCCTGTGAATCAAAGGAATTTCCTTGTGTACCCAAGAGTAATTGATCGTGAGACGTTACCGTACTCTCATATGCTGCCATATGAAGTTCCGGCAACTCATCATTTGGAATACCGTTCCCTGCAATCTGTTGGAATACTCCACATACATCTGGAATATCTTCAGCCACACGGGTAGCGTACGCCACAAGGTCTGCATGTGCTGGTATGTACAAGTAGGCGTTAGTTTTTTCTATGGCGTTGGAACGGATGATACGCCCTAATATTTGTCGAAAGTGAAGCTCAGTTTTAATCCGTGTCAAATGACAACAAACTTGTAACCTAGGTATGTTGGTTCCTTCACTGATCATCCCTACCGAAACAATCCAGACAGTGGTGTCATTCTTGAAATCCTGAATGATACTTGTGGCATTACTATCCCTGTAGCTAACAACTGTGACAGATTTCTTCAATGTATTTTTGATGTAAGAGTAGAGTTGTTGAGCGTGAGACACCGATGTTGCTACAACCAACCCTCCTGCATTTGGTACCGCACGTCGAATCTCTGTAAGTTTTTTGTCTGCTACTTTTAGCATTTGCTCGTTAAAAGATCGAGTTTCAATGAGTCGCTGATACGGAATAGTTGTTTCGTTAAGTAAATCAGAAAAACATTTGAAGGTTTTACGATCACCTTCATGGGGTTGGTAAATTATTCTGTCATTATCAATAGCTATTATCTGCGGACGCCTACAGACATTATCTTTGATGGACTCGGATAGTCCATACACAAAGTCGCAAGATATACGTCCATCATAGTATTCTGATAACACAATTGGGAGATTATCTGAACGCCATGGAGTACCTGATAGTGCCAGGGAAAATGCTGCCTTTTGATTTATCCTATTTAATATGGTTTGCCCCCAAACATTAGCGCCCTCTTCTTTTGAACCTGAACAATGATGGATTTCATCAAAAATCACTAGCACATTGAACGACTCCAGCAGTTTCCAAATTTCAGGGGGGATGGATTGCATTCCCTGGTAGGTGTATGAGCTACCGATTGAACCCAAGGCTCCATCGAGACGATTCCTTAGATGCTTTTCTAGCGTTATTTGGAAATCTCTCGCAACTATTTTGGATGGTGAAAAACACAAAACGAATTCAATGTTTTTTCGATCCAGTAACTGTTTGGCGACTTCCGCTGCCATCAGTGTTTTGCCGGCACCTGGCGTGGCAAGACACAAAAAATGTCTTTTACCCTGGCGGTATTTTCTCAAAACTTGTTGGACGCATTGTTTTTGCCATTTTCTTAACACGAAGGTGTTTTTCACGAAGGCAGTTGCTCTATAAGAGATTCTATAGCCTTTACCTTTCCAAGCATTTTTGATGAATAATCCTTGGATTGGCGATACCTTGCTCTAAGTTCATCCCCCATTGACGGTAGCTCAGTATATAGTGATTCATACTCGTCAGATTCCCCAATTGCGGTCAATAGCTCAAGTTTATATCGCTTTAGTTTTGAATATAGAAATGTAGAGGCATCGTCAGAACATGAGGATTCATTTCTTGTTATTTGGGAGTGGTCAGAGGGAAGCTGTCCTTTAGGATAGAGCACTGACGTACAGAAGCGGTTTGTTTTTCGATACGAATGCTTACTCTGCCCTGCCCTTTTTTCTTTTACCAAAAGCCCCTTTTCCACAAGCCTCTTTAATTGGGCGTACACATACCTTCTCGCATCAGATGCATCCGGAATTCGGTTATTCGTCAACTTTTGATACTTATCTCTTAATTGTAAAACTGTAAAGTCATCAAAATTGGTGTTAGTTAGGATCTCGTGTAACTCAGGATTAAGTTGTATTCGTGCGGTAGACATCATTTTCACGCTAAGTAGTTTAAATAGTATCAGGGGAGGTTTTCAGAAAACGAAATGTGAAATAACAATCACTACCGTTACAAAACGCGGATTATAGTCCGTGGTTAAATAATCCGCAACTACCGATAGTTCACCTTTTAAAAAAAGGGCTGTTGGCATGCAGGATTTAGCTTCTGAGTTCGGGATAAAGCTTAGAGAAACACGAGAACTACGGGGAATATCACAAGATGATCTTGCCCTTCAGTCTGGGATCGATCGTAGCTATGTTGGCCGCATTGAGCGTGGAGAAGTAAATATCTCTCTCGAGAAAGTCTACATGTTGTCATCTGCGTTGCGTTGTTCGCCTTGTAAGCTCTTACCTCACGTCATGGATATAAACGCATTGGGCGCACGTTAAGTAAACCGCTTATCGTGGTTATATCCTGTCAAATAACTGGAATTGTCTTATACCTTCTCACATTCAAATACTTGGTTGCAGTCATCACATCTAATGTTCAGGCGCGGCCTACCGTACACCTTTGAGTTACAGCCATAACATATGTATCGATAACGTGTTTTACGTGGTGGAGCTTCATCTACAATAAACGTATCAGGCATAATTTCAGAATAACTGAAATCCGTAGGTTCAATGAAATGGGTAGGGAAAGGACCTCCTTCTGGCTCAGCTAATTTGGGGTTGCCGGCGACTATATCTTTGGAATCCTGCAAAGAGTAACCCGTGCTTCCTTTCCCATTCTCTTCAAGGCTGGCAACAATCGGTTCGAACAGCCTCGGAAGAGCACGGCGATCAATCCAAGATAGTTGGAATTTTTCAATATCCTTTAAGTCGTTAAAAGCAACTAAAAACCGTCCTCCCTCGACTATGTAATCCCCCATCTGTTGCCCTGTAATTGCTCCTCCAGGTTCACCTGTAGTAGAGGGCATAAGCCCAATCTTGATCATTTTATGAGCCCATTCCTTATTGTGGTAATAGTCTCTCCCTGGTGACCCAAAGCAAAACTGCCAACTGTGAACCATCTCATGAACAAGTGTTTGCATGACCTCGATTAACCGAGAGTTTGCGATATAGGAAGGGTTGATTGCGATCTCATGGCATCGCTTACCTCCAAGGTTCCCCCATCGGTCGGGGGCGAAGTACCCCATTACTCCTTTTTTTCGCTGAACCGTGAAAATAACATTGGGCAACTTGCCTTGAAATAGGCTGCGGTTAAAGTGATCAAATGCTTTCTGTAAAGATTCGTACAGCTCAGAGGTAGGATCCATGCAGTTTTGTTTGTCTTGTTGTTATAAATATTTCCATTGTACAACGATCTTTAGGAAATATTGAAATACAAAAATATATTAAGCACACGTAACGACAAACTTAATTAAGTAGGAATAAATATAGGCTGGGCGGTTGGTTTATGAACAAAAATTGTTGTGTACACTACAAAAAATACGAATTGCGGTTATAGCAACAGCCATTCTTATAACTGTAGCTAATTACGGTTACTTCTTACCTCTCCAGAAGGCCTGAGTGTAGAATTTTCGCTCAACAAACAACTGGAGTCAAACATGACAACACAAATGAAAATTCTTAGCGCAGCTCGTAGCCGTGTTTTTGATGATATTCCAAAATTATCTCGTGAAGAAGGCATCGGCTTTACTGCCCTAGATGTAAAAACCCGCAAACTCACTAACCAGATGCGCTCAGACATTAATAAAGTCGGTTTTCTAACACAGAGAGCGTACTTCCAAGCGAAGGGGCGTTTTTTTAACTCGTCTAAATTTAAACCCGTACATATACGCATGGCTGAACGGTCACTTGGCATAAAGAATTCAATAGATATATCGAAATACAACCCCAAAACTGCGTCGCATCATCGGGCAATTATTCTAGAAGCATACGGATGGAAACCATATACCCCATCTGATAGAAAAGCGCTTGAGCAACATGCTCTTCTTCTAGCCGATAAACAAAAAGATAGTGAATTGATCCTCTTTTCCCTTTTGGACCATTGTTGGAAAAATAAAACCGAAGTTCCCGGTTATAACGAATTCGTGGATGTCATCAGCAATGCATTTATCGAATTTGAAGAAACCATGCGGGAACGGGTTGTATCAAATATTACCGATGAACAAAAAACGGCTTTAATATCGTTGATTGATAGTCCTGATATTGCCAGTCAGTTCTCTGAAATTAAACGAATCAATCAATCTACGACGCAGAGAAAACTTAATTATAACGCTGAGATATTAAAGCGTTTTAAAGAAGTATTTTTTATTATTAAACCGCTTCTTGACGAAATAAATTTAACATCAGAGGCGGTAAAACATCTTTCAGAGCAAGTACATAAATCTACGCTAAACCAAACCAGAAAGATCAAGGACATTAACAAAAAGTGTCTTCTGCTGGCCGCCTTCGTTCAAGATCAATATTATCTTCGACAAGATTATGCTGTTGATGCATTCATTAAGACAATCAGGGGGATAGTTAACCAGGCAAAAAAACATAATCGATCTCTCAAAGAAAAAGACGAAAAAGAGCTTTATACCGCGAACAAATCAGTCGTAAATTCGGCAAAAACCTCTACTCAAATATTGAAATTGATTTTTGATTTATCAAGAGACCCTGATATCAATCTAGCCGAAAAAAACGAAAAAGTACTGCACCTTGCAGAGTCATATTTCGAATCAGAAGAACCAGACCTTATCGGTCACATAGGAAGGTTGGAAACAAGTCTAAAAAACTATGACCTAAGTATTAATTTCTATCAATTTCTATTTGAAAAATCAAACAGCTTACAGCGCTCATTTTCTCCCATTATTAAGATATTAACTTTTGACGAGAAAAACTCCTGTCCCGATATTGTTTCAGCGATTAAATTTTTTAATGATGAAGATACAAGCATGACAAATGATGCGCCCTCCGAATTTATGACTAAAAAGGATGAAAAGGTTGTATTTTCAGAAAGTGATTTCCCCCTAGTTACCAAATATAAAGTCAAGCTGTTTACAGCGATTGAAAAAGCCATACGTAAAAAACGGTTGTGTCTAAAATATTCCTACCGGTACAAAGCAAGTCATACTTATATGATTTCAGATGAACAATGGGGGATGAGAAAAAATGAATTTATTAAGGCCGCAGGTCTGACAAAATATGCCAATGGTAAATCAGTAGTAAGCAAGATGGGTAAATCACTTACAGACACCTATATGCAAGTCAATAAAAGATATCTCGCTGATGAAAATGAATATCTTAAGGTTGATGAAAGTGGAGCTTGGAAGCTTAGTGATTATGAACCAAAATTTGATACGACAAAATACATACCGGAGCTGCTGAGTGACTCTAAACCGGTACTTCTCTATGAACTTTTATCAGAAATTGACAGTTATACTAATTTTAGCGAATCGTTCAGACATCACAGCAACAAAAACTCTAAGAAATCCGTTGAAAACAAACTCATTTTCGCTACGCTCATGAGTCTCGGTACCAATCTAGGCCACACAGATCTAGCGAGGGCATCTCGCGGTATCCTGGAAAAGCAAATGCGAGACACCGAAAAACTGTGGTTGACAAAGGAGTCCCTGAAAAAGGCGAATCAATGTATCGTTGAATTTATTCAAGAACTTCCATTGCCAACAATTTATAATGATCAAGGAAGTATGATGCATACAAGTAGTGACGGGAAAAAAGTCGTAGTTGCCGTAAACTCCCTGTTAGCAAATTATTCATACAAATACTATGGAAAGGAACAAGGTGTAACCGTAAATAGTTTTCTAGACGATAAACAGTCATTTTTTCACGTGAACGTAATGACTTCATCTGATAGAGAAGCCCCGTACATGATGGATGGTTTATCTAAATCGAAGTCATCCCCTTTTCATGAATCTAATCTTGAATACCTAGATAACACAGATGACAGTGAACACAAACATAGTACAGATACCCATGGATATACCGAAGCAATTTTCGCAGGCCTTCATTTTTTGGATGTTTCTTTTGCCCCGAGAATTGCGAAGTTGAATAAACAGACCATTTATGGCTATGAAGCTAAAAGTTTACGACGAAATACTAAGAATCCAATTGCTCCTAACTCGGCAATTAATAAAAAGCTCATTCTAGATAATTGGGACGATATACTTAGATTGATGGCCACAATTAAACTCAATTATTGTTCTGCCTCACTAATGTTTAAAATGTTATCGGCCAGCGCAGCAGATAGCCCTCTCTATGCTGCGCTTAAAGAGTTTGGCCGATTAATAAAATCTAAGTTTATTTTGAATTATATAGATGACGACGAGCTTAGAAGGTCAATAACCAAACAGTTAAATCGAGTGGAACTTGGACAGAAGCTAGGTCGCGCTGTTTTTTATGGGCGCTCTGGTCATCTTCACGTAGGTACTGACACCGAAATGCAGCGGGTAATGACCTGTAAAACCATTTTACAAAATGCAATTATTTTGTGGAACTATCTTTTCCTATCTGATTATTACAATGAACTTAGTTCTGATGATGAGCGGCGTGCTGTATCTGAAATGATTAGCAAGGGTTCAGTAATCTCATGGAAGCACATAAATATGATGGGAATATTCGATTTTGATCACGATCAACCATTGTCATTTAAATCCACGATCAAGCAAATGATGTCAATAGTCATGGTTGATTGATTCGTCAGGGATGACTTTTTGCCCTATCCTATTGAAAATATGGATTCATAAATGCCTGTATTTCAATAGGTTAGGTAGTTCTTGTTGGAAATCAACCCTCTAGATCGTCGCTCACCCCTATATGCGCATAATATATATTATGTTAAATAGGGTTTATTCCAACAAATCGCTGCTTTGGCTTGTAATAAATGAAGTGCTAAAGTGGAATTATGGACTATAACGATTTGATCGAAAAACATAAAAAGCAAAAGAAGGCACAGCGTGAAGCGGATGATGAACTGATCCGTAATGGAAAAGCCCTTCCAATAGATATCGCACGCAAAAATTCAATTTTTGTAGGTGTGAAAAAAGAATGGAAAAGGTTTTGATTTATTTTGAATCCTCCCTTATACCATAGGTGTTTCCTGTTTCTGATCTAGAAACACTACTCTCTCGCTTTAGTGTTATTGTCAAATGGAGATTCACTAGCTTTCTAGGTATATTGTTCGCGTAACCTTTGACACTGTTTGTTTGGTTACGATAAAGAATTCGGATTGACGACTATATCAGCAAGATTTCAACTTCCTTACATTCCGCATTGTAGTTAAAACGATTAGGATTGTTTTAGGTTAGAATTGTGCGCAGCTTACCTTTTAGGGAATCAGATACGACGATGGCAGATGATGAATGCTTAGAGCATGACATTCTAGCGGAGGCGATTGAAATCCTATCCTCATGGGGTATAGACAATGATCGATGCCATAAAATACTAGAAATATCTAACCAATCAGAGCCTGTACATCGGGAACGAGAAGCGAAAGCCTATTTATTAACAGAGGTCGATAACCCTGAAAACCAAAATGCATTTATGACTTTACCCAATCATAATGATTTCTTTGATGGTCGTACTCCGATTGAAATTATTGAAGAAGGAAGCATGTTAGATGCACAAGATGTACTCACCAGAATCAAAGCGCTCATTTCATCTTGGTAAAGCCCCTCATATCTGAATATATTTACCTGAGTTTCGTTAAAAATTTTCAGATATCGGTACTATTGGTACCTAAATTTTAAAGTATATAACGAGTATTGGTTCGAATTGGTTCACGCTATCATTCAAGAAACAACCACATAAATTAGAGCATTTGCATAATTACGCGTAACGCAGGTAATTGTGCGTAATTTGAATATCTGCCAGGCGACGATGGTGATTATGCAATCGGCATCGACCCTAAGGATTATTTTACTTTGCGAGCCTTGCCGCTATCAGCTCTCTTTTTATGCTCCGTCTGTACGTAAATCGTATCTGTGGTAGACATACTTGCATGGCCAAGATCCTCGGAAAGATCTTTCAAAGCACGTCCTCTTTCAATCTCCATACTTGCGCCTGTATGGCGAAGCCAATGAGTCGACGCCTCCTTTAGTTTCTGAGTTTTTTTTGGCCAACTGATGATTTCATTCTAATGTACACTTTCTCGAACACCTCCTGAATTAGCCGAGATAGATGTCTAGAAGACATGCTTCCTTGCCCTCGAAGTTTCTCTATTAATGGAGACTGCTCATTTGACGTTGGTAGAAAGGAAAGGTTTCGATAAGTTCGATATCTTTCCAAATACGGCAAAAAATCCTGCGGGACCGTGATATCTCGAATTTTTCTTCCTTTTCCAAATATCTTTAACCACCAATTGTCAGACTCATCTTGCCAAAAGTGTCCCATTGTTGGGGACTATGACTCTCGCTCAGATAGCTCCGAAATACGTAGAAAAAGTGTTTTAAGTATGGCTACAAGGAATAGATTACGTTCGTAGTTAGAATTACCATTTGCCATCTCAGATGCAGTATCCAATAGAAACTGCCATTGCTCTTCGCTTAACCGCTTAACTTCGTTTACTTGTGAATCTGCTAGTAGATGACGACAATCCTTTTTGGCTAGCTGTGCCGGATTGCCAGGAGTTATGTCTTCATCCATCAAATATCTATAAAATGCTGTTATCGCAGTAAATGTTGCTGATAGCGTTTGTTGTGATGGTCGGTATTTTTTCTTATCTACAGCTTTATCTTGCTGAGCTTTCGGCGCCTGCATTTTGAATGGTCGCCATTTCTTGTTTGATTTGATGAATCCATTTTCATTGATAATAAACCTATCTTCATTGGCGGTTCCAATCCAAGATACTGGAGGTTTTCAACAGAAATCTGCATCTTCAAGGACGTCGCCTTTTTTGAAGGTATCTATTGGCATTTCCTTGATTAAAAAGGCCCACAGGAGGAACCTTTCTACTTCGTTACGGAATCGCACATAAGTATGCTTCGATTTGTTTCTTCCGATGTAACGAAGAAACTGGTTCCCCCAATCCCAATGGGACTGTGCCCATTGCTCCTGAGTACTCAGATAGCCTGAAAGTTGAGGGTAATCGTTCAATGACATATCTATCAACGCTGCGCGAGTTGGATATAAAGGCTGAGGTTTTGACATAAATAGCTCATATTCAATGTATATAGCTATTATAGGTAATATATTCACTATGACCAATACTAAACGGTATTAGTCATTGGAGGCATGCTTCTCTTTCCACTGCGGGCTTACTGTCTGGGCAATAGCCTTTTGACTAGAACTACGTTCCCTTGTATTATCCCAAGGTTATACAACCAACCAAAGACAAGTTAATTAGGTTCATATGAAAAAGCATACATCGAAAAAAGGCGAAGCAAAAGAACCTGCTGACAGGCTGTTTATCTTAAACAGGGCGTCAAAGCTCTTTCGTCACCAGGGGTTTGAGCGCACAACGGTAAAACAAGTAGCGGAAGCATGTGAGATGTTCCCTGGTAGCCTACATTATCGATACAACACAAAAGAAGCATTATTAGTTGATTTAATGAAGCTTGCGATAGAGCAAATATCAAGTGCAGTTTTAGAAGCTTGTGCAAGCTCAACTGAGCCAACTGAGCAATTGCGTGCCTGTATAAATGCTCACTTACGTGTTCTAGTGACAGACTCCGATATGGTTTACGTATTGCTGTTTGAATGGCGATCACTCAAAGGCGATGCACGGAATAAAATGTTGGGGCTTCGAGACCAATACGAACAGTTATGGGCGGGACTAATCAGTATTCTTGTTGAGCAAGGAGTCATCCGAAATGATCTAAATCAGGATCTATTGCGAATCATTGGGCTAGGCGCATTAAATTGGGTTTCGACATGGTACAAGGAAGATGGAACTCATACTTTGGAAGAGATCGGGGATTTTATTTGGTCATTTTTGATGGCAGGATTAGTTACTTCACCAGCTACCAAAAAAGCTCCCGCTAAGAAGAAAGTCGCTGCTACAAAAAAGGCTCCTGTTAAGAAAAAATCCACCGCTACGAAAAAGACTCCCGTTAAGAAAAAATCTGTTTAACGCCCTACTTCAGTATTTTTATTATGAGCGATTTTGCGTATTCGATTATACATTTTGGTCATTCTAACCATGATGTATAATCGTTTATATTATGCTTTCTAGATACATCCATTTTGAAGGATTGAAGCATGAATATACAAGATAAAGTCATCGCAATAACTGGAGGCGCTAAAGGTATTGGCCGATCCATAGCGCTAAGTTTAGCAGCCAAGGGCGGCAAAATCGCCATTTTGGATCTTGATGAAATAGGAATGACTGAAACCATAAAGTTGGTTGAAAATTCTGGCTCCATAGCTCGGGCGTACAAATGCAATGTTGCTGATGAGGAAACAGTTGTAGACACATTTAATCAAATCGCTTCTGATTTTGGTGCGATACATGGATTAGTTAATAATGCAGGTATTCTACGCGACTCGACTCTTATCAAAGTAAAGGATGGGAAAGTTGTAAAGAAAATGTCTGCAGAACACTTTAGTTTGGTTGTTGACGTTCACATGAAAGGCGCATTCCTATGTGCCCGTGAAGCGGCAAGCCATATGGTGGAATCAGGAATAGATGAGGGTTGTATTGTAAGCATGTCTTCTGGTGCATTCAGGGGTAACTTTGGTCAAACGAATTATTCTGCGGCGAAAGCAGGTATCGTTTCAATGAGTCGAGTGTGGTCAAAAGAGCTTGCCCGTTTTAATATTCGATCGATGGCAATTGCTCCAGGAACAATTGATACAGAATTACTCAGATCTATGCCGGCTGAAGCGCTATCCGGACTGGAAAAGATGGTTCCACTTGGGCGTATAGGAGATGTTAAGAATATAGCTCAAACTGTTGAATATATTTTTGAAAATGATTATCTTTCTGGCGATGTTATCGATGTGAATGGTGGCATGTTCTTGTAAGGTGTGATGTGTAAAGAATAAGGTGTATTTTTGAAATTATTGTTATCACCGCTGCTATATTGAATAGTAGCGGTGATAACAATATGATCTAGTCTATTTAAGTAGATCCCTGCTAATAAGTTCTTTCATTATTTCTGAAGTGCCTCCATAGATGCGTTGTACTCGTGCATCAACATACGCACGCGATACACCATATTCTCGCATGTACCCGTATCCTCCATGCAATTGTAAGCAACCATCTGCAACTCTGTTTTGCATCTCTGTAGTAGAGAGCTTAGCCATGCTCACGGTGGCGACGTCAAGCGACCCCTTTATGAACTGGTCGACGCAATCGTTTACGAAGGCGCGGTTAACCCGTATTTCTGTTGACATTTCGGCCAACTTAAATCGAGTGTTTTGCAATTGAGAAATGGGTTTTCCGAAAGCTTCCCGCTCTTTTACATATGCTATTGTATCGGCAAGAATGCCTTCAGCGGCGGAGACAGATCCTATTGCCAGCGATAATCGTTCGCGTTGCAATTCTCCCATGAGAACAAAAAAACCAGCGTCTAATTCACCGAGAATTGCGCTTGCCGGTACTCTGACATCTTGGAATGATAACTCAGAGGTATCACTGGCATGTAATCCGATTTTCTCTAAATTTCGGCCCCGAATGAACCCTTCTGCATCACAATCAACAATAAACAGAGATGTACCCTTCGATCCTGGTGTGTCTAGGTTTGTGCGCGCAACAACGATAACCATATCGCAATGTTGACCGTTTGTTATGAATGTTTTGCTACCATTTAAAATGTAATCATCACCATCTCGTTTGGCTGTTGTTCGAATGCCTTGAAGGTCGCTGCCGGTGCCAGGTTCAGTCATTGCAATTGCACCAACGCATTCCCCTGTAACCATTTTTGGTAGGTATTTGGATTTTTGGGCTTCTGTTCCATTATTCAGAACATAATGCGCAACAATGTCTGAATGAACGGTCATAGGCACACCTAAGCTACTGCAATTCTTCCGTTGAAATTCTTCAATAAGAACAGTGGTAAAAATATAGGGTGATGCGTAACCTCCGTACTCCTCAGGAATATCTAGCGCCAAAAAACCTTGCGCACCTAATTTGTTCCAAAGATCTCTTGGGATTATTTCATCCCGTTCCCACTGCTCATAATGTGGGATGATTTCATTATCAATAAAACGTATCACATTATCGCGAAATAACGACAATTCTGCTTTTAATTCACTTTCCATTGCAATTACTCCCAATTACAACGACAGCTTCACCAATGAGTGTCTTGTCACCTTTTTGATTAGCCGCAAAAATGTGGCAATAAGCCAAGCGCTCGCCTTCATTTTTCACTATTTCAACAACCTCACCGGAACAAGTAATCGCATCACCTAACTGAGTGATAGCAGTGAATTTGGAGCTGAATTTTCTAAGTGCGGAGAGTGGCTGCCAATCTGTGAGCATTCGGCCGAGAAAGGCCATGGATAACATGCCGTGTGCAAATACATCACCAGCCCCGGCTTTTTTTGCAAAATCGGAGTCGATGTGGATTGGGTTATGATCCCCTGACGCGCCAGCATAAAGGGCTAGGTTTGCCCGTGTTATAGCGGGTAAAATTAAATCGGGTATTTTTGTGCCTACTTCAACCGTTGATTCTCCCATTAGCCGTGCCCTCCGTTTCTATATACCAATGTGTTTTTTGATTTTACCACTAAAGCACCCTGTTGGTTTTTATAGGTGTTTTCCACAACGACAAATTCAAGTGCTCCGTTTTTCTTATCGAAAATATCCGCTATCTTTGAGGATATTGTGACGGTATCACCCGCATACAGCCGATCAAAATACTCAAATTCTTGTGTGCCGTGTAAAATTTTTCCAATGTTTAGATCGAGTAATTTAACCACAGGCAAATCATCTTTTGCTTCCATATCCATTACAAATGGGAATGTTGGTGGCGCAGGTATGGTTTTATACCCGCTTTCCTTAGCAGCAGACTCATCGGTATAAATGGGATCATTTTCACCAATAGCATTGGCAAACATCCGTATCCGCCCCTTTTCTACGTCAGCAGAAAAGCTCTCAAATTCATGTCCTATTTTATTACGGTCTAACATGTATAATTCGCCTTTATTATGAGTCTTTTTGATAAAGCGTAACAACGGCCGCACCGCCAAGCCCGAGGTTGTGTTGCAGAGCAAAACGCGCATTTTCCACTTGTCGCTTATCTGCTTTACCTCGAAGCTGAGTCACTAGCTCATAACACTGCGCAAGCCCTGTTGCACCTAAAGGGTGTCCTTTAGACATTAATCCGCCAGAGGGATTAACGACAAATGCGCCTCCGTATGTGTTATCACCTGCATCAACAAAAGCCGTTGCTTCACCTTTACCACACAAGCCAAGTGCTTCATAGGTCAGCACTTCATTGACCGTGAAGCAATCGTGAAGCTCGACAACATCAACGTCTTTAACGTCAACCCCCGACTGGCTATAAACCATTTCAGCTGCTCTAGAGGTCATACCTGCCCCTACAAGCGCAATTGGGTCTTCCCAGGTGTCGACCTTATCCGTAGTCATCGCCTGTCCAGCAATGGTTACACCGTGACTAATACCATGCTTTTTGGCGAAACTTTTACTGCATACAATCGCTGCCGCTGCGCCACAGGTCGGCGGACAACACATTGTTCGTGTCAGGTAATCCATGTATAACACCTTATCTGACAGCACTTGGTCTTCACTAAGGTCTGTATTAAATAACGCGTATGGATTGTTCTTTGCGTGATTTCGGGTTTTGACAGAGACTTTTGCAAATAAACTTGGGTCTGCGTCGTACTTCTTCAAGTAGTAATCACCTGCAGCACCAAAGCAACGCAACGCCAACGGTGCAGGCGGGTAATCCAACTTATCTAACACCGACAAGAACGAATCAAACGGTGATTCCCTATCATCCCAGTGAGATTTTAGCGCTCCGGGAGACATCTCTTCAAAACCAAATGCAAGTGCACATTCAACTGCACCACTTTCCACTGCTTGGCGCGCAAGGAAAAGTGCTGTAGACCCTGATGAACAGTTATTATTAACGTTTATGACAGGAATTCCCGTCATAAACGCGTCATACAACGCATGCTGTCCGCCTGTAGAATCCCCATAAACATACGAAGCATAGGCTTGCTCTATTAATTTTTCATCAATGCCAGCATCTTTAACGGCGCCGACAATGGCCTCAGACGCCATCACTCTATAAGGTGCTTGCTTTCCCGGCTTTTGAAATTTTATCATTTCAACGCCAGCGACAATAACGTTACTCATTACATTCTCTCCCTAGTGTTTTTTTCTGGGTAATGTTCCCATTTGTTTACAAATTATCCCAAGCATTATTTCATCAGCACCGCCGCCGATGGAGAGTAGCCGACTATCTCGGTACGCCCTTGAAACGGGGTTGTCCCACATAAATCCATTCCCACCCCAGTATTGCAAACATGAATCCGTTACTTCGCGTACCAGTCTGCCAGCCTTTAGTTTGGCCATGGACGCTTTCAACGTAACGTCTTCGTTATTGATGTAACCATCAACTGCGTCATAAACTAATGCTCTTAAGGCGCTAACTTCTGTTTGCAACTCTGCTAAACGAAAATGAACCACTTGATTGTCTAGTACGGATTGACCAAATACCTGACGCTCTCTCGCATAGTCAATGGTATCGTTGATACAGTCTTCCATGTTTTTTAGGGTACCGGCGGTTGCGTACAATCGCTCTTCTTGAAACTGTTGCATTTGATAGATGAACCCTGCACCTTCCACCCCAACGAGGTTACTCTGAGGAACTCTAACATCATCAAAAAATATTTGAGCCGTATCGGATGAACGCATACCAAGCTTATCCAACCGTTCAGAAAATGAAATTCCTTTCAGGTTTGTTGGAACGATAATCATCGATTTATTTTTGTGTGGGTGGTCGCCCTCTGTATTGCACAGCAAGCACAGGTAATCGGCTTGAGTGGAATTTGTGATCCACATTTTTGTGCCGTTGATAATGTAATCATCACCATCTTTTACAGCCCGTGTTTTAATGGCCGCTACATCTGACCCCGCATGAGGCTCGCTGACGGCAATTGAAAAAACGGCTTCGCCAGAGATTGCCTTAGTAAGGAATTTCCGCTTTAGTTCATCACTTCCATGTTTGGCCAACGCAGGTGTAGACATATCCGTTTGTACGCCAATAGCCATAGATACGCCGCCACTTCTAATGCGGCCTAACTCTTCAGAGAAAATAATCTGATAACTGTAGTCCAACCCCATGCCACCGTACTCAGCGGGCTTTGCAATACCTAGCAGCCCTAAGTCTCCCATCTTTTTAAAAAGCGCATGTGCAGGAAAGATCCCTGCTTTTTCCCACTCATCACAATATGGATTAATCTCGTTATCGATGAATTTTGCAATGGTTTCACGTATGGCGATATGATCTTCAGTTAATCGCATATTTTATCCCCGTTAAAAATAAATAGGTATATTAGACGTCAGTAAACGCCGGCATTTTTCCATGATCTACATTTGGAAACATTGGGTTATCAAGCGGTTCTCCACCATCTCCACCCCACTCAACAGCAAGAGATTTTGTCAAATTATCAACCCCGGCTCTTGCAGCACCCGTATGAGCCATAATAGGGAAGCCATTCCACATATTGGCAATGATATTAATAATCGCCCCACCCCTTAGGGCGAATGTCTTCTGCTTTTGAAGGGAATTGCCCTCCCGCATTATTGACCAGATAATCCAATGAACCAAAGTGATCAATAACGGTATCAAGGCAGCTATCGACCTGTTCTTCATCACGAATGTTACAGATAAAGCTTTGAACGTTATTGTCGAAACACGAAATGGATGCCATTGCTTTCGCTAATTTCTCTTCATTCCGACCTACAATGGCGACCTTAGCCCCCAGGTGTAATAATTCTTTCGCTATTCGAAGTCCAATCCCACTCCCCCCTCCAGTAACTAATGCTACTCGGCCGTCAAAGAGATTGTTTTTGTATATCGTATTTATCATTAAACTATTTCTCATATGCTATATTAATTAAAGGTCGTACTGAGACCTTACAAGGTCTCGCATGATCTCTTTTGAATCGCCACCAATGGCGCTAACGCTTACTTCTCGATGAATTCTTTCTACCTTTGTCCCATCGAAATCAAATGACATTATTATCTCAGCATCAATATACCTATAATTAAAAAATACTAGTGGAATACACAATTTTGTTATAGTGAAATGATGCCAACAAAGCGGGAATGTATGCCAATCAATAGGCGATACAGAAAAAAGTTTAAGTAGAGCATTGGCGATATGCTCTTGGTGTTTTCCCATACCAAACTTTAAACACCTTTGTAAATGCTCCTTGGTCAACATACCCCAGTAAAAATGCCACATCGGAAATGCTCAATTGTAGATCCGCCAAATAACGCAGCGCGAGCTGCGAACGAATGTCGGACAGTACATGACTAAATTTTTTATTTCTGTCAGAAAGGCGGCGCTGCAAAGATCGGCGGGAAGTACCCAGATCAGCCGCTATTGCATCGATGTTGATCTTACCTTTAGGAAGTTGACGAACTACCACCTTCCTAAGTTGTGCCAAAAAAGGGTCGTTGATAAGTTCGCTCTGGAATAAACGAGTGACGGCGTGACCGGGCGTATTCTCTTGTCCGTATTCTAGTTTAACCAATTGGTAATCTAATACTTCGCTGTCAAAATTTAGATAGCTGGATTCATTTGAAAAAAATAATTTTGAACCAAAAATGGAATGCCTAATAGAAGATTCTTCTGTGGGTGGGCATGAAAGTACTGCAGATACAACAGGAATTGGGCGGCTGCATAAGCTGCCCACCATTAACGATGCCAGGCCGAGAAAAAAATCGGCGTAGTAGTCTTCCTTCATTTTTTCGGGAAATAATGGTTCCCAAACCATTTTGATATTTTCCTCACTATCTCTTAATACAACAACTTCGCCTATATCGCCAAATATTTTTAAAGTGCTAGGCATCAGGTTCAAATATTCTCTGAAACTTGTACACATGGTCGACATGTGAAGTTGTAACCTTAGTATATTGGTATAGGCAATGCGCGCAGCGTAAAGGCTTATATCAGGGTTTTGTGTGACCTGAATTGCGCGTTCAAAAATAATGGACAATTTATCGAGGGATATGGATTTTTCAATGCTTCCTAGCTCATGAGGCTCCACGTCTATATCAGCAAGAAAGGCGGCTTGGTCAATGCCGCGGTGGCTTAGTGCTTGAATAATAAATTTTGGGAGGGAGCTGTATACCATGCTCTCGCTGTACAGTGTATTCATCAGCAATGCTCAACTGCGTTAATCCGCATAGCCGGTATAAACAAACCCAACAAATTTTGGCAAAGGTTTGACATAATGTGCGTTGCACTCACGGATGTTAAATCCTCCCTCGCGCAAAAGCTGTGGAATATCTCGGTTTACGTTACATCCTCCCGCGAACTTTCCCCAAATAGGGTTTATTTTATTCTGAAGTCTTTCTACGCGTGGCTCACTAGATTTTCCGTGCTCACTGAACAGTAACTTACCACCAGGCTTCAATACTCTACGCATCTGTTTTACCGCATCTAGCCAGCCAGGAATTGTACATAACGTATAAGTCAATACAACCGTATCAACGCTGTTATCTTCGAGTGGCACCTCTTCCCCCCGAAGACCAAGCCACTCCAATTCGAACGGTGCTGCATCCACTCGAGACTTTGCTTTTTCGCGCATCCCAATGGAGGGCTCAAGCCCCCACAGTTTAGTGACTTTCTCTGGGTTGTATAAAGGAATATTAATGCCTGGCCCCATACCAACCTCTAAAACATTTCCTTCCGCAAGGGGTAATATTTTTTGACGTTGGTCTATTACAGGCTTACAGCCACACGCTAGATGAATGACATGTGGCAATATATATTCATCGTAAAATTTCATGATAAAACACCAAATCGCAAAATTATGGGAAGACTGTTTTAAAAAATCAGATTAAGACGATAACATGATGCGGTTTGGTTGTACAGCCAAGAGAGAGTCAGGTAATAGAAGAGCGCTACAGCTCAGTCTTCATCTAGGTAACCAAGTTCTCGCGCTTTCAGTAAGGCTTGAGCCCGGTTTTTTACTAAGAATTTGGAATATATGTTGTGTAAGTGCCACTTAAGTGTACCTTCAGAGACCCCAAGCCTCTCTGCGTTCATTTTATTCGTCATCCCCTCTTGCAATAGCTTAATAATTTCTATTTCTTTTACCGTTAATCCTTCAACTAATTCATTAAACTTGGGTGAAATACCATCTGATATTTGTTTAAGAATGTTATCGACGAAGCGGCCCTCGTTCGATTGTTTATTCTGATCTACGAATAGCTTTAGGATAGGGAGCAGCCAATATGCATCGTCAATAAACATTCTGATATATCCTTGAGATACTGATAATTCAAGGGCCTTTCGAAGGGTCGATATCGCAAGTTCATGATTGTTTTTTCGATGGTGAACAATGGCCAGTAATTTATACCAGTCAGCAGACCTTCTTTGCTGACCAGTCGATTCGCTTCGAATAATTAGCTGATTCAGCGTGGATTCTGCTTCGTCATATTTCTTTTTTTCTATATAAAATAGGGCTATGCATCGTGCAGCAATTTTATGAGAATTGTCTTCGATGTCAAAATCATTCGAATTTACTAAAATAAGATTGTATTGACTCAAGTAACGTTCTGCGTCCATTCCTTGATTTTTTCTTAAAAGAGAAACAACAAGCTCATCAACCATTCGTAACATTAACCGAATTAATTGATGCTCCTCTGCCCAGCGTATACTATCTTTCAAAAACCCCATCGCTTCGTTGTCAAACCCTTCATTGAACAGTAAGCGGGATTTTGTCTCAAAACCGGCAATAAGCAAGTCTGTAGAGCCCTGCTCTTTTAGATAATCGATAACATCGGTGATATATATTTTGGCGGATTCAAGTTCGTCATGCTCGTAGTTGATTGCTGCAATGAGTGAGGCTAGACCAAATCCGAGATGGGATTTTTCTCCCAACTTTTCCTTTGCATACGCATATCCAGACAAAGCTTCTTGAAGCGCCTCGTAATGAAACCCCTGTTTTGCGTAGGAAACGGCAAGCATTGACTTGGACCAGGTTAATCCGTAGAAGTTTTCTCTTGCCAGAAAGTGTTTCTGTGATTGCAAAAGGGCAGACTTTGCGTCATCAAACTCAGATGTGCATTTTTTACAATACCCTTTGACTAGAAAGGCAATACCTACTTCAAAATGAAATTCGTTTGGATTATTAAAATTAGAGAGATCGCCCCATAAATCTATCCACTGACTTATCTCCTCTGTAACGGATCCAACCTCGTCCTTAAGGGCTTTTTCAGCACAAATACATAGCCCTATTGTGCGAGTTATCTGTTTTTGAATGTCTAAGCAATAGTTAGGTTTATGGTGTTCAAGAATTTTAATCTGCTCAAAAGCTAGCATTGTTTTTCTGCTTAAGCTCAGCGACCATATCGCTCCGACTCTTGCCACGGGGTGAATTTCAAGAACACTTTCAGGAAGCCAGTTGATCCACTTTAGAAACGTGTTATGCAGCCCTTTCTTGAGGACAATGTAGGGAAAGGCATATTCAAGCCATATAGCGGCTTGTGAAAGGTCTCCTGATGAGAATGCAAGCTCTATGGCTTCCTCTATAGAATCCTGCTCCATAAGCCAGCGCGCGGTTGTCATTCTACAGCTAGCTATTTCACTTCTGGACAGAGATTCCTTTGACTTTTTTTCAAGAAAGACAATAAATAGACGATGGAACCTGAACCAATGTGTTGAACCATCATCGGGGGAAATCAAAATACTATCTTTTAGATGCGTAAAAAAATTCCGAGCCTCAAGTTCATCGTCACTCAACAGCAGGCAAATATCAATATTAAATCGATCAATAAGACACAACTTTAGAATAAGTTTTTGTGTGAACGAAGACTGATTGTCAAATACATTTTCGAGAAAATACCGGTCAAATTCAATTTTTTCATGTTTAAAGCGAGTCACAAAATCTTCGTATTGCGTATTGTTAACAATATTATTTAAAAAGTAGTTGACGGCGACAGGCCACCCTTCTGTTAATCGTTCAACGTTCAAAATAAACGACTCACTAGAATCTGCATCATCACCGGATAGATACATTTTTTTGATATCGTCATAAGTAAATAATAAGTCATCTTGTTTGATGCTTACGAGTTGTTCATTCATTATTAGGTATGAATGGTTAAATTGAATGTCTGTTACGGTAGTCACGTAAAATCGTACAGATATCGCTGTATCCCGTATAATATTGCTTAAGATTTCGCTTGATTCAGACCCGTTAAGAAGATCGCAGTCATTGATAAATATATTGAGGGTCGAAAAACCGTTCATTTCACCTACAATGGAAAGTAACCAAGGTGATAATGACGGCGGGGCCAATCCGTCAAAGGCATGACAATAACGATTTTCCACTTTATTTTTATGATGCACGTTCAGAGCTTCATCGATTTTACGTAGAAATGCGACAGGATCTTTATCTTTCTCCCTGACATTTAACCAAATTGAGTTTGTGCTTTGCGCATGATATGTCTGGGCCAAAAAGACCGTTTTTCCATATCCAGGAGGGGCTTGAACAACGCATAGTTTTTTTCTGCTTAGTTGAGTAGGTTTTAATAACGCTTCTCGAACCAAACCTTTGGATTTCCCTGGCGGAGTAATGTCATATTGATCTACAAGATGTTCTGTCATGTAACGATTATCCGGGTAGGTGGTTTTTCTATCGATTTTAGGGTGAAAAATCCGTGATACTAACAAGTTGAGATTAGCATGAAACCAAAAAAAAGGCCTCTTTTTAACAAAGAGGCCTTGGCCAATATTTTCGCCTAGTTGTCATGATATATTGGGTTTGTCGGTTACCGCTCGGCGAGAATCATTGAGGCTGCTTTTTCAGCGATCATCATTGTTGGGGCGTTGGTATTCCCCGCTACCAATGTAGGCATAATGGATGCGTCAATAACTCTTAGGCCGGATACTCCCTGGACTTGGAGTTTCGGATTTACCACCGCCATATCATCTATTCCCATTTTACACGTGCCGACGGGGTGGTATATGGACTCTGCGCGCTTTTGAATGTCCGTTCGTATCTGCTCGTCAGTTTCTACCATCTTTCCTGGAAGCATCTCTCCTTTGCTGTAAGGAGAAAACGCTTTTGCGTTTAGTAGATTTCGACCGATTTTGTATCCATTAACAAGATTGACCCAGTCCTCTTCATCCGTTAAATAGTTGGGTTGTATTAAAGGAGCTTCTAGCGGGTCAGAGGATTTTAGCTGAATGACCCCACGGCTTTTTGGTTGAAGGTCGCAGATGTGTAATGTGTACCCGTACCCGTACATGAGTTGACGTCCGTGATCTTTCAGTAGTGCTGGAAGAAAGTGGAACTGAATGTTGGGTCTTTTTTGTTTTTTATCGCTTTTGACGAACCCGCCGGATTCCGCAACATTACTTGTTAAAAATCCCGTTTTGTTGCGTAGGTAATCTACTGTTGCTATCGCACCTTTGGCGATACCCACAGGTGTTACCGCGATGGAATCCATTGTATCGCCTTCATGAAGGATCGTGATATCAAGGTGATCTTGTAGGTTTTTCCCAACACCTTCTAAATCCTTTACTACGGTTATATTATGCCTGGCAAGTTCACTGGCTGGGCCTACTCCCGATAGCATGAGTAACTGCGGTGAATTTATCGCACCGCCACTCAATAGAACTTCTCCATCTACGTTTAATTTAGCAGAGAAGGTGTTTTCATTTTTTACATATTCAACACCGACAGTGGTTTTATCTGAAAAAATAATTTTGGTCACTTGTGCTGCGGAAATTACGTCTAGGTTCTGTCGATTCAAAATAGGTGTTAAGTATGCTTTTGCCGAACTACAACGCTCCCCCGCTTTTTGGGTGACCTGATATAAACCAACACCTTCTTGATTTTTACCATTAAAATCTGAGTTTTCTTTATAACCAATCTCATTGCCAGACTTTACAAAAATATTACTTAACGGGTTGACCGTGCGTAAATTATCTACAAATAGTGGGCCATCATTACCGTGGAGCTTATCTTCGGTAATCGTTTGATTGGCTTCTGATTTTTTAAAGTATGGAAGTACCTTGTCAAAACTCCACCCATCATTACCCATTTTCTCCCACTGATCATAGTCCTTTTTATGCCCGCGGATATATACCATCGCATTGATAGAGCTACTTCCGCCATAGGCTTTTCCCCTAGGCCAAAAGAGCTTACGATCACCCAACGCAGCCTGAGGTTCACTCTCATATCGCCAGTTAAGTGTTTTGCTTCTCGACATTGCAGCAAGCCCAATCGGAACATGTATTAGCTGGCTCTTGTCTTCAGGGCCAGCTTCAATAAGCAAAACCTTACATTGACTATTCTCTGAAAGCCTATTTGCTAGAACGCAGCCAGCGGAACCAGCCCCAATGATGATAAAGTCGTGCATGGATATATATCCTCTTATAATTATGTTATAAAGTTTTCAAGCTATTTGCAGCGATACACTCTTGAGCTAAAGTATTTTTATGAGTAATCATTAGCCCAGAAATGGCGAATCCCAAAATCCCACCGTCATCCGCAACAAACCTCGAAATGAAGTTGCCCTCCTTTCCTGTTGTGACCCACCGCCCTGTCTTTTTAAGTGATGGGCTTACAACAATAGGGCAAGTTGATATTTTTATGGCGACATCTAACCCGGGTATCTGCAATTTTGTACTATTACCCAAAATAGTTTTTGCCAGTGCTTTTGCAGAGTGTGTTGCTGGTGAAATGAACGGAAGGTAATTTCCGTTTATCTCTGCACAATCTCCGATTGCGTAAACGTTTTCGATGTTTGTTCTAAGGTATTCATCCACTCCAATACCACCACAAACTTTTATTCCTGAATCAAACGCAAGGTCACAGTTGGGTGACAGACCTGCTGCAGAAACAACTACGTCAACTGAAACTTTCTTCCCGTTAGAGAGATGGACATCAATAGCGTCGTCTGATTTTGATACCTTTACTACAGACGTATTCATATGCCATTTTGAGCTGCCATTAGGGAAGGACGAAGGTATGGCATCACCAATTTCTTTTGGTACCATTCGCTGCATCGGCCATTGGGATAAATCAACAATATCGACATGGTATTGTGATGACACAAGGTCGCTTGCCAGCTCACAGCCTACGAACCCTGCGCCTATAATCAGCACACGGGTATTGTTTTTGATTTTTTCTCGAAAAATCACGTAATCATCCAAACTGTTTACAGTGACTATTTCATCTTTCGCGTCACCGATAATAGGAAGATTATTCGGGCTTGCTCCCATTGCAAGAACGAGGCTTGAGTAGCCGATTTTTTGTTCCCCCTCCAAACCCATGACGCATAATTCGTTTTCTTTTGTATCGATATGTGCGACATTTGTATAACTATACGTTATGACATCTAAGTCGTTTTCTAACCGATCAGCAGTTTTCATAACAAGCTGATCAACAGACTTTTTCATGGCTAACGCTTTTGATAGGTTAGGTTTGTAATAAGCACAAACCTGTTCTTTAGATATAATGATTATTTCTATATTTTTGTCTAGTTGCCGAATCTCACGGGCTGTAGTTAAGCCGCCATGCCCCGATCCTATAATGACAATGGGTTTCATAATGATTTCTCCGCGCTCTCAAAAATTATTAGTTGGTAAGAAAAAAATCCGATTTTGACGCCGAACACTCTGGGCATGTCCAGTCATCGGGGATGTCCTCAAACAGAGTGCCCGCCGGGATTCCTTCTTCTGGAAACCCAATCTCCTCATCGTAAATTAGATCGCATGTCACACAACAATATTTTTTGTATTCGGGATTACTCATTACGGCACCTATATGAGCTAATGTTTTCATTGACTGCTAATGGGTGGGGATTGCCACCCATTAGCAGTCACCTCAATTTTCTACCAATTCAAAATCTGGCTTTTCTCTTACAAAACAATCAGGGCATGGGAATTCATCAGGGATATCCTCCCACTTTGTTCCCGCGGGATAACCTTCATGTTCGGCACCAATATCTTCGTCATAAATACAACCGCAATCAGGACATTCATATTTAGCCATTTTTATTACTCCAACTCATCGATGGGTTTATTAATTCAGTTTGGTAAAAATAGGTATTCTTAGGCGGCGACTTTGGGGTTGTGATAGCGTTTAAACATCTCATCACGAACATCAGCGTCTAGGTTTACCTTATTCATATCTCCTTCTGCCCATTCGATCACTTTTGGGTTCATCACTGAAAACCAAACGGGAGGTATCATCGATATAAAAAACATCCATGGGTATCCAGAAGGCAATACAGGAACATCTTCAAAGTCACGCAACACTTGATACGGACGTGTCGGGTGTGCATGGTGATCAGAATGACGCTGTAGGTGTAGTAGAATTAAGTTTGATGCTTTATGGTTACTGTTCCACGAATGGTGAGGTTGGCAACGCTCATATCGACCTTTATCGTCTTTCTGCCTAAGTAGGCCGTAATGTTCTACATAGTTTGCACAGGTAAGCTGCCACCAGCCAAATGCTGCTGCAATTGCAAGAAACGGAATCATTATGGGGCCAAAGTACGCGGTCATTAGTGTGTATGCAGTAACAGTAACAAGTGCAGGTTGAATGATTTCATTACTTAGCGACCACTCTGACTTGCCCATTCTGTGCAATCGTTCTGCTTCTAGCTCCCAGGCACGTTTAAACGCTCCTGGTATTTCCCTTTTCACAAATTTGTAAATCGTTTCACCCATTTTTGAAGATGCTGGATCTTCAGGGGTTGCCACATGACGGTGATGGCCTTTGTTATGCTCTATAAAAAAGTGTCCATAACCACTACAGGCCAAAATTAATTTTGCACAAGTAACCTGCGCTTTGTCATTAACTTTATGTCCCATTTCATGTCCCGCAACTAATGCGACGCCATTGACTATGCCAGCGCTTAATGCACCGCCAAGTATACTGATCCAGGACCACTCAAAGTGGGATACCACATACGCCATACCAACCAAAGATACCCAATGCATTGCGGTGGCTAGATACATAATATAAACGTAGTACCTATCATCTTTTAATTTGTCGACTAACTCATCGCTTGGATTTGAACTGTCTAAGCCAACGATACGATCAATAAATGGCAAGATTGCATACATGAGCGCTACAGTGAACCAGAGCAAAATGCCGTAACCCGTCTCGATGGCAAAGTATGAAGATATTAGCGGAGCGGCTGGAAGTATTACCGAGATCCAGTACCAATATCGCTTGCTCTTAATCCATGCACTATCTTTTTCATCTGATTGCGCAACAGGATGTGCATCTGCATAGAGTTGCGTTGCTTTACTTGTCATAGAACACCTCGTGAGTTTTTAGTATTGCGTTTGTTTTCTGAACACAACCAGCTTCCCACAACCATGCCAACGAATGACCTAACTAAAGTTAGGTCACCTCCATTTTAATAATTTATTTCACCTTACAAGAATAGGCAATAAAAAACACAACCTGTTGGCTAGCCAACCAACACGGTGTGTGCTCAAAAACAAGAAAGGGATATGTAATGGAACTATTTACACATTTACGCAGTTGGCTCATCCGATATTTAATAATAGCATTTTCATTTTTTGTTCTTGGTGGCTGCTCCTCTCTGTACACGGTAGTAGGCAAAGGAGCGTCCAACTTTGGTCAGGACGTGATGATGCCTTATTTGCTAACAACAAAAGACATGGAGCTTGCATGTTCTACCGGTGAATCTCTAGGGCCGGTTCTTGCTTCACTAGGCCAATATACGACAGATATACAGCAATTAAAGGTGTTAACTAACCTCATTGCAGGGCTCTGTGCTCACGAAAAAGCGCAAGAGGCAAACTTAGAATTCATTCGCTTAGCAAAAATTGGTCAGATTTCAGTGGCTCAGGATGCCCGAACGCGTTCCAAGCGCCTCCATACCCTAGCGGCAGATCGCCAATACAATGCGTACTTGGCGCTTCGCTCCATACACGGCGAAATTGGTAACGAATGCCCCATGTTTTCTAGTGAGAACGATGAATTAACCTGGGTTTTAGGGACGATGGCTGCAGTGCAGTCGGTGCTCAGTGACACGGCCGGAGGCGGTGAAATTGGGGTTCCAAAAAAGTTAGCACCTCGAGCCATTCGAGCAGCATCTTGTCTAGACACGGTAGAAGGAAATCAACGTTGGTGGGGGCTCCCTAAAGCAATAATCGCCCTACTTTCATCGATTCTCCCTGGTGCAGGTGAAGAAGGTGTTGATCAATGGGAGCAAATGGCAATTGCGGTACAAATTGGAGAAGACCAAGGCGTAAGGATCTCTAGGGCTCTTATGGCTGTTGGTGCAGAAAATGCTGGAAAGATTGATTTGCTGAAAAACCTAATTAGGGATCAGGCGAATTCGATAAAAGAAATCGCCCCGAGTCATGATTTTCGCCTACTCGATACCGTTGCGACTGTAATGATTATTGGGTTATCCGATATGTTATGGACAGAGGCAGAAGGCCATAGAACACCTCATGGAGCGTTAGGAACATTCTGGGATGATGCGGAAGATAATGAAGGGCTTGACATCGATTTTGGCGATTTATAACCAAATCTAAGAAATTCAACTCAGAAATCCAACAAAAAAACATAAATAGACGTGAACGACTAAGGAATACTTATGAAAATAAAAAATGCAATCACCAAACTTCTATTGGCAGCGCTATTCGTGGTGCCCTTATCCGCGAATGCTAACAATGTCCAACGTACATTTTGTGTGTTTGACCTTATCGGAAAACAGGGCGATGTTTTTAGCATGATGGAAGATTATCGGTTAGAAGCGCTGAAGTGGAATGTGGAACTGACGCTTAAACCCTATACTGATGAAAAAATTGCTGCGGAAGACTTAAAATCTGGAAAATGCGATGCGGCAATAATGACGGGCTTGCGTGGTAGAAGCTTTAATTCATTTGTAGGGACGTTGGATTCGATTGGCTCAATACCCACTTATGATCATATGGAGCAAATTTTAAAATTACTGCTCTCAAACAAACTTTCCAAATACATGACCAGTGGCGAATATGAAGTTGTAGGCGTTACGCCAGCTGGTGCAGCTTATCTTTTTACTAATGACAAAAATATTAACTCAGTAGCGAAGATGTCTGGTAAGAAAGTTGCGGTATTAGATTTCGATAAAGCACAGCCAATAATGGTTGCATCTATTGGCGCCTCCCCCGTCAACGCGACCATCGCGACATTTGGCCCAATGTTCAATAACGGATCGGTTGATATTATTGCCGCCCCTGCAATGGCTTATGGCCCGCTAGAGCTATATAAAGGTTTGGGTGAAAACGGAGCAATAGCCAACTTTGCAATTGCACAGCTATCACTGCAAATTATTATTCGTAAGGATCAGTTTCCAGAAAGCTTTGGTCAAAAATCAAGATCTTATGTTTGGTCACAATTCAATAAAGCGGTGAATTTAATTGAAGGAAATACTGACAGCATAAACCCGAGTTATTGGATGGATATATCTGAAAAAGATCAAAATGGGTATAACGAACTGTTGAGACAAACAAGAATCTCATTGCGAGATCAAGGAATTTACAACGCAAAAATGCTCAAGTTCTTGGCGAAAGTTCGTTGTAAAATGGACGCTTCGTTATCAGAGTGTACTGCGTCAGATAGAGAATAACCGATAACCTTATCATTCCGTTAAAACACATCAAAATATGTTCGACGCTACAGTGTAATGTCTAGCGTCGAACGTTGTAATTTTGAAATGAGATAATTTATGACAGTCATGCCTCAGCGATCATTCAGAGAGTGGTTTTCCTCACTGCCAATCCTTTTTCTACTAATTAGTGTGTTATTTTTTAATACTGCAGAAATGGGTTATTCGCAGCTATTGAAGCTGGGTGAAAATATTTGGCAAGATTACTACATTTTGAGAGGTGATATCTCAACCCCAAGCTGCGATCCCTCTGCAGATATAGATCAACTTTTAGAGATTCAACTAGCAAAACAAAAAGCAGAAATAGATGATGATTTTGGAGACTTATTTGGTGGAGATGAACCCTCTAACAATGACGCACTACGAACATCCATTGAACGCCAGCTAGTACTTTGTAAAAGTAACCACGCCATGGCTGCTGATAATCAGATGCGGGTCAATGATAATGTAAGAGCATTTCGAGAAATCGACTATTTCATGCTTAAAATATCCGCATTTAGTAGAGATAACCAAAGAACAATACTCGCACTTTTGCTTTTTTTGTGCGCAACAACATCAATGCTAACCTATCACCATATCGGACTTAGACCGATGACCTCAAAGCTGGATCATCAGGTTGGTGCTGCGGCTCAGATTGTTGCAAATATTGCCCTTACCTACTCCGCATATACTTATCTTTATAGCGGATATAATAATGGCATTGAAATGCTGTACCCACAGATTCGATGGATTTATTTCATTGGATTCAGCTCCTTTTGTCTTTTAGGGTTCTACCAATTTGTTCGTATACCAAAAGAGGTAAGCGATGAACGTTCTATAGGTAAGTCGCTGTTATCCATTCCGCTTTATTGTTACATGGCTTTTGTAGCAACTTACTTTTATATATTTAAAGAGGCAAACCCTCAGGGAATAATATTAAATATTGACAAAATGATGGATATGGCCGGCATTTTCACCAAAATCGGGCTTTATATTTGGGTAGGTATGATGCTCAAGCAAACCTTTATTGGCGAATTAATATTCCGAATATTTAAACCTTGGAAGTTGCCGCCAGAGATCCTTGCCTTTGTGGCCGTGCTGGTAATGGCCGTACCTACTGCTTATACCGGCGCATCAGGCGTTATCATAATTGCAATGGGCGCGGTCATATACAGTGAGCTGCGCCGGGCAGGAGCAAGAAGACAGCTTGCTCTTGCGGCGACTGCTATGTCAGGAAGCCTTGGTGTTGTATTACGACCATGCCTATTAGTTGTTCTTATTGCGGCACTAAACAAAGAAGTAACAACAGACCAGATGTTTGGCTGGGGTGTAAAAGTATTTGTACTTACCTCCTTTATGTTTTTTGTGATATCGCTAATCGCAAAGCAAGGTTCGCTGAAAATTGCACCCATATCCAAAGCATTGTCACCGAGCTTGCAAGCCTTTATTCCTATACTTCCCTATGCCGCAGTGTTTGGGTTAACAACATTATTCTATGCGATTGTGATGGACGCACACTTGGATGAGTTTTCTGCACCGACAATATTGCCGGTTATCGTTTTGTTGATGTTGATTTATGAAAAAGTTTTTTCGAAAAACTCAACAAAAGATGAAGACTACACGGAAACTGAAAGAGAAGATAAGGTTGAGCCCGCCATCCGACAAGCGACCACAAGCAGTATCGTACATATCGGGGCGTTATTATTATTGATGGCGTTATCCCTTTCCGCTGGCGGTGTAATTGAAGACTCCCATATCATTCAGGGTTTAACAGAAAATGCTGATCTATTTGGAAATGTATGGCAAACGATGGGCATACTTCTTATTGCGTTGGTCATAATTGGTATGTGTATGGATCCATTTGGCGCTGTGGTCTTGGTATCAGGGACTATTGCTCAGGTCGCATATCAGAATGGCATAGAACCGTTACATTTTTGGATGATTACCTTGGTGGCGTTTGAATTAGGGTATTTATCTCCCCCGGTTGCCGTAAACCACCTTCTTACGCGTCAAGTTGTTGGTGAAGAGGAGGTTGAGCTTGCAGCGAAAGAAGTTATCGGAAAACCATTTTGGTTCCGACATGAAAAGATTTTGTTACCACTCACTGTAATGGGCGTATCACTAATAATTGTGGCATTTGCCCCATTGTTTTATATCAATATGTAAAACAAATTCTTATCCATAAACCCTACAAGAGAGTACATACATGAAATATTTTAATGGTAAGGTCGCTGCTATTACAGGCGCGGCATCGGGTATCGGAAAGGCGCTAGCGAAAGAACTCGCGACCAGGAAATGCCACCTGGCATTAAGTGATGTTGATCAAGCAGGGTTAGATAAAGCAAAAGTAGAATTATCAACATACGGTGTAAAAGTCACCACACAACGTGTAGATGTGGCGGACCAGAAGCAGGTTCATAATTGGGCAGATAACGTTGTTAAGGAACATGGAAAAGTTAACTTTATATTTAACAATGCAGGCGTTGCCATGGGTGGGTCAGTTGAATGTAGCAGTTATGCAGATTATGAATGGATTCTGGGAATAAATTTATGGGGTGTTATTTATGGTACAAAGGCATTTTTACCCTATATAAAAGAAACAAAAGACGGCCATATCATCAACATATCCAGTGTATTCGGTATATTCTCTCAACCCACACAAAGTGGCTATAACATGTCAAAATTTGCCGTGCGAGGATTTACAGAATCACTGCGTCAAGAGCTTGATATTTTAAAGTCAGGTGTTTCAGCGACTTGTGTGCACCCTGGTGGAATAAAAACCAATATCGCCCAAAATGCTCGAATGCTTGATAGTATGTCGAGCTTTACCGGTGGCGACAACATTGATGCAATGAAAGAAAAGTTCGAATCGCTTTTTTTGACGACACCGGAAAAGGCAGCAAAGAAGATTCTTGCTAGCGTGGTTGATGATAAGAGGCGTGTTCTGGTTGGCCCTGACGCCTATGTACTTGACATCATGCAAAGAGGACTGCCTGTCTCATACCAGAAACTAGTAACTGCGTCATTTAACTTTGCCAGTAGATAGCAGGTTCAACGAGCCCCCAAAATACGGCTCAACGCCTATCGGGTCATTGCAAATCCCCGGACAATACTTATTTGTATTGTCTGAGTGTGTGGATGACTTCCGAATAGAGCGAAAACAATGGTTAGCGAGTATCGATGATAACGCTATTCTAGCGACATGCGCTGAAACGTTTGTGAGTTTCAGTTTGTTTCAAAAATTAGCGCTACGTGCCGCAAAAATGTCGAACAATCCGGCGTTGGGTTTTTCAGTAGGACAACGCTTGACCCTAGCTTCTCACGGAGTATTAGGTTATGCATTAATGCACTGCAGTAACCTTCTTGATGCGGCCACAATCATTGAGAAATACATATCCATTCGTATGCCTCTAATCCGGTGTGAAACCTCATTTCAAGGGGATGAGTTTGTTATTACGTTTGAAGAAAATTCAGCTCTTTTGGAGGAGATGAGAATCCTGCTATTGGATGGACTTCTACTAACCGTAAAAACATCAATAGCACAGCTCGTACCATCAATACAAGACAGATTGACAATATGCTTTCCGTCAACGGCGCACAATAACTTCCCATATAAAAGTCTTTTTGGTTGTAAATTACAATTTGATTGTGGTGTCGCATCAATAAGAATCCCACAAGAGTTAGTGACAAGGAATATCAGTGGCGCAAACATCCCTGCTCGCCAGGAGGCTGAAACCTTATGTAAGAATGAACGAGATCGACAGCCGGAATGCCACAGTTATGCAAGCAGGATACAAAACAAGTTACTCGAACAACCTGGTAGCTTTCCCAATTTGGAGGTTGTTGCCTCTTGGTTTAACATAACGCAGCGTACGCTTCACCGCAGACTTCTCTCCGAAAACACCTCTTATAAGGTTATAGTAGAAGATATCAAACTATCACTAGCAAAAACTTATCTGCTCAAAAGCACTATGCCTATTAAGGAAATTTCGTATTTCCTGGGTTATGAGGAATCAGCAAATTTTAGACGCGCATTTAAGCGCTGGACGGGGTGTTCTCCTTCAGACTACAGGGCGCGATTATCAATCGTCTAGCTTGTAACAGTTTTTCATCGGTGTGTCTTTCCATTATCTTGTTCCACTTTCCCATAAACCCATCCTCACCCTTAAAGTGTCAATAATTACCCTATTAGTGTCAAGGAATACCCCCCTGAGATTAGAGGATGTTGCGTATGATACGAAAAATTGCAACGCTAGTAGGAAATTATGTTTTCAATATTCTCAAAAAAGGAAAAATCAATAACACTTAACAGTGCTGATTCCTTTATCGTTACCGAGAAGGAAACGATATTGAAAAGTGCATTAAAACAAGGAGTCAACTTCCCTTATAGTTGTAAAGTGGGCGGTTGCGCAGCCTGTAAATGCCAATTAGTCAGCGGCAAAGTAAAGCAACTTACCGATGCGGGTTACATACTTTCGGCAGAAGACTTGCAGAACAACTATATTCTAGCCTGTCAAAGCATACCCAAAACTGACGTAATATTGAATGTAGATCTTTCCGCTGCGGTTGCTCGTCAGATTACAGGTGTGGTTTTTGGACAGAAAAAATTAACCCATGACATTACACAGTTGGACATACGGTTAGAAGAACCGATTCGTTTTAAAGCAGGGCAATATGCAAGAATTACGTTAAAAAACTTTTCCGATGTTTCAAGGCCCTATTCGTTTGCATCTGAACCCCAGCAAGATGCATCACTTATTCGTTTCTTTGTTAGAGAAGTTCCCAACGGAAAAATATCACCACTGGTGAATAATGAAAATCTAATCGATGAGCCTGTAGTTGTAGAAGCTCCGATGGGTGATTTCTACCTACAAGATCCTTCATCACTTTCCCCTCTTCTATTTATCGCTGGTGGTAGTGGCCTAGCTCCAGTTGTTGCTTTGCTTCAAGAAGCGCTGGTTTATGGCGGCAATCGTCCCGTCACATTACTGTTTGGTGCTCGCTCACAGAAAGATTTGTATTACCTAGATGAGATTGGTGAGCTGTCAAAGCAGTGGAAGTCTATGTTTGTATTTTCTCAAGTGCTTTCCGAAGAACCGGAAAATAGCGAGTGGGCCGGTAGCCGAGGTTGGGTCGGTGATGAGATTAAGCGTCAACCCAAAGCGGAGTGGGAAGTATATTTATGTGGCCCCCCCGCAATGATTGATCAAAGCATGGAGCAACTAGCGTCAATAGGCATACCGAAGAGCCGCATGTTCGCGGATCGCTTTATCTCAGAACATCAACCATTATCCAATTAGGCAGGTAAATACATGATATTTCACTATTTAAAATACTTTATATTTCACATTATCGGAATTGTTGCACTGGCTTCAATCTTAGCGGGTGGTGCATACATATCGGTCGGGCTAGTTGCAATATTTATGGCCTATATTATTGGCGATGCCGTTTTGGGTGATGATACAAGCACACCAACATTTTCACATCCGGCAATACTCACTATCCAATTATGGTTTGCATTACCATTACTAAGTGCCATTGTTTTTGCGGCGGCATGGAGCATGAGTTCTGGTGACCCTTTGCAATTCGGCGCATTCATTACCGAGCTATCAGGATACGATATTCTTGCAGCACGCGATGCTACAACGTGGATACATCACGTTTCGACGGGAATCGTTACCGGACTGATGATTGGTATGATAGGCACAATCACCGCCCATGAATTAACGCATAGAACCTGGGATCCAACGTCTATGTTTATCGGTCGTTGGTTACTCGCGTTTAGCTTCGACACTATATTTTCAATTGAGCATGTATATGGGCACCACCGATATGTATCAACCATATCCGATCCTGCCACGGCACCCCGTGGACGAAATGTATATTTTCATATCCTTGCTTCAACCATCAAAGGTAATATCAGTGCTTGGGATATCGAAAAGAAGCGTTTAGGTAAGCGAGGAAAGTCGGCATTATCACTTGGGAATGGCGTTATACGTGGCCACCTAATGAGCCTATCTATTGTATTGGCTGCATTCATCATTGGCGGCTTGCCAGTAATGATGTTTTTTATAGCATGCGGATTATGGGGAAAGGCACTGCTGGAGATTGTAAACTACATGGAACATTATGGTATGGTTAGAGATCCATCGGTTCCAGTACAACCACGTCACTCCTGGAACACCAATAAACGCGTAAGTTCATGGGCTATGTTTAATTTGACGCGCCACTCACATCACCATGCAGACGGCGATGTACCGTACCAAGATTTAAAGCCATACCCGGACGCTCCTATGATGATCAATGGATACCTTGCGACTATTACTATTGCCTTGTTTCCACCTCTATGGCACAAACTAATGACACCAAAGGTACTTGCTTGGGATCAACAATATGCAACCAAAGAAGAGTTGATTTTAGCCAAGAAGGCCAATGAACGTAGTGGTATCAACAGGTTCCGGGACGCCAATTTACAGTCAAAAATATATAACGCAGCATAATGGAATGCCTATTTACCTATAAAGAATAATGCCCATATGCGCATACCAAAGATAATTATCACTGCTACCTTTGCCATTGTTTTTTGTACCCTTTCCAAATTCAAATCCCTAATTTAATTGAGGCTAAAACAGAACGACCTGATCCCCCTGGTACGGTGTTCAGTGAATAGGTCGAAAAATCTGGAATGTTGATGTCCTCATCTAATAAATTGTTAACCGATAATTTTAGTTCGACAGTTTTACCGTTAAATGTACTCTTATCGAAATACCAACTTGTGGACGCGCTTACCAAATGATAGATTTCACTGTCAGGGTTCACGGTCAATGCCTCAGGGTTGATTAGCCTCGTTTTTCTATAGCGACTAAGAATGGTATCAAATAGCCCTATGTGGTAATTGGAGTCTCTAATTCCCAGCCCTATATTTGCTAACCATCGAGGCTGTAGAGTTGCATCGGTGGTGCCGTCAGACTCATTCTGTTGCCAAGAATAGTTACCCGTTAAATACCAGCGTGCTAAGAAGTTGAGTTTACCTTCTATTTCAATGCCTTGTAGTGACCGTTCCCCCTGGTTTTCTGTTTGCAAAAGCGTAGAACCGGGTACTGGAAAGGAGTTGATAATTTCCGTTAATTCACTTTTGTAGAGGGTTAGGGATATTTCACTTTTGTCGGTATGGTGTGCTAGCTGAAGTTCAGTTGTGGCAATGAGCTCATTCTTCAAATTAGGATTACCAATCGTTCTACTACCAACAAAAAAACGCTCAGCTACCACAGGCGCTCTGAAAGCTTCACCGTAGAGCAGCTTAAACCCAAAGCCACTGGGGTGGTTACCTACAAGCCCAAGCCGAGGTGAGATGTCACCAGAGGCAAAATCAGGGTCATTATATTGAGCGCCAACAGTGATAGATAAATGATTATTAAACGCATAATTGCCTTGAAAAAAAGCAGAATTGATCCAGTAATCCCAAGAGCCGGGGCTGAATGTTGGCAAACTGAATGGATTCTCTGGATCTGCCGAGTCTTCTCCGGTAGACCTGTCGCGTACCAAACCGACAACATAGTTTACTCCTACCGAATTATGGTTGCCGAATACTGTTATTTCATAGGTGTAATCTTCATTGTATGCTCGGCCATCAATGGTATGACTAGCGATGTCATCATCTGTAGAGTTAAAGACATTTAAATAATCCTCACGATGAAAAGAAGAATTGGCGGTGACAGTCAATGAATGATTAATTTTCCAGCTGTACTCCATGTCAATGCTGGTTAATTCGTTTTCAAACCGAGGTACGTCGTCTTCCTTTACTTGTAATGAAGGAAACCAAACCATCCGCTCAATCCTCGATCGTATGAGGGATGCCTTAAGCCCTTGCCATCGTAATGTGTTCTGACTTAAAAAACTGGAATTATTGAAGTATTTAGTTTGTGTTGGGATCCCATCTACACCAACTGCATTAAAATCATCTCCACTTTGGTCAATAAATCGCGTAGCTGATTGAAATGATACATCGTTGTTGAAATAGCTAGCATTTAATGTGGCGTCAAAGGTATCAAACGAACCAATACCAATTTTCACGCTCGCATTGGATTCTTTGGAATCTTCTGTGATTAAGTTAATCACAGAAGAAAACGCCCCTGAGCCATAAAGTACTGAACCAGGTCCCCGTATGACTTCAATTCGCTGTAATGTTTCTACAGGAAACAACGTATAAGGTGTGACATTCGATCCGTGTGTAATGGAACTTCGAAACATGGGCCTACCATCAACTAGGACTAACGTTCGCGCGTCAACGTTTGATTGAGTATCCCCACGAACCGAAAGAAAGTTTAGCCCGTAAGTCGAAGAAAAATACGGTTGAATCCCAACCACTTTCTGTAGTACTTCAGCAAGACTTCGGGAGCCAAATAATTGAATTTCCTCGGCGCTGATCACTGTCATGACGCTAGGAGCAGACCATTGCCCCTCCAGTGTTTTAGAGGCTGTAATGACCTCGACGTTCAATAATTCCTCTAATGTCAAATTGAATACATCATATCCGATAATTTCACTTCTTGAGTACGCTGGAGTACACAGATTTAAGAGGTATGTCGCCAATATGATCGTATGAAATTTATTCATCACACTAATGCCATTTGCCAATGAAGCGTTTTTGAGAAGCGTTGTTATTAGTGTAGCGTTATTGGTTGTTCACGCAAACCTTGACCTAGACAAATAAGGGCGTAGACGGAGCCGAAATTTAAGATCAACCAGGGGGTGTTTTACCCACTGGTTGATCTTAAAGAATATCCATGAATATTGAAGGGAATAAAAATAGTGCCTTCAGTCAGTGTAAAGAATACGTCAAAAGTGATCTGTTATGTTTCCGTGCCCCAACGCCCATGTATTCAATGGGTTTGACTATTGATACGTTATATGAAATCAATTGATCTAAATTGGAATAAGAGATCGAATACGTTTTGATAGTTTTTTGTTTTCTGACTTAATTAGAAGCTTTCCATTACGATAGAAAATCAAGAACCCATCGTTTAGATCGCCTTCACGAAGGGCTGATCGATCCTGAAGATAGTTATCCAAATTTTTCCAAGGTGATTTTTTACCTTGTCGCGGTAATTGACTGTCGGCTCGACTAACATATCCAGACCGAAGATTTAGAAAATTCAAGTCGCTAATGTTGCTTTCAGTATCAACAGGTACGACTTTTTCAGCATTGATACGACGCATATGGTTTAACAAACGACAAACAAATTCACTGGCTATATCGGATTTTAGTGTCCATGATGAGTTGGTATATCCAAACATTAGCGCGAAGTTAGGAACCCCTTCCATCATTAGCCCTTTATACATCATCTCATCAGCTATATTGAGTTTTTTGTTATCTACAAAAATATCTGCGCCACCGATCAACTGCAAATTTAGCCCGGTTGCAGTGATAATAATATCTGCATCCAAATGCTTTCCGGACTTAAGTTGGATGCCTTTTTCTGTGAATGTATCAATTTGATCGGTTACGACAGAGGCTTTACCTTCTCGAAGAACCTTAAATAGGTCGCCTTTTGGTACCGCGCACAAACGTTCTTCCCAAGGGTTATAATTCGGTTCAAAATGGGCTATATCAACATCAGGCCCAAGCTGCTTTTTTGTGGCGGCTAGCAATAGTTTCTTTACGACTAATGGCTTTTTCATGGAGAGTTCATATACCGAGCGCTGCAACAGAATATTACGCGCTCGCGCTAGTCGATACACCAACATTTCAGGTATCACTTTTCTAAGTTTTTCTGAGACTAGGTCATTCTCTGGTACCGATGCAACGTAAGTTGGTGAACGCTGCAGCATGGTTATGTGAGCAGTCTTATCGGCCATGGCCGGTATTAGTGTCACTGCCGTGGCCCCACTTCCTATGACTACCACGCGCTTGCCTTTGTAGTCATAATTATCAGGCCAGTTTTGAGGGTGTATAATGTCCCCACCAAACTTTTCTGCATTAGGGAATTCTGGTGTGTAGCCTTTATCGTACCGATAATATCCTGTACAAGAAAAAACAAAATCACAGGTTAGAATGCTCTCAGTGCCATCTGCTTGGTCAATGAAGGTGACGGACCAGCAGCTGTTAGCGCTAGACCAGCTAATCTGGGAGATCTTTTTTTCAAATAATATATTTTTCTTAACATCATTTTCAGTGGCAGTGTCATCAATATACTGACGAATAGAAGGTCCATCCGCAAGCATCTTGGTATCGGTCCAAGGGCGGAAATTATATCCCAAGGTGTACATGTCAGAGTCCGATCTAATGCCTGGATACTTAAAAATATCCCAGGTACCACCAATACGACTGCGTTGCTCAATGATTCCATAACGAATATCAGGACAGTGTCGGTTAAGGTGGCATGCCGCACCAATACCGGAAAGCCCCGCTCCAATAATCAAAACGCCATAATGTGAATTTGATATCATTTTAAAATCCTATGCCCATGTTTAAAAAATAGAGGTACCTTATGCGGCATGACTTTGTTCTAGCGTATCTTGGTTCAATCTACCCAACACCGCCTCTGATGCAGCCAGCGGATCTTGCTGTTTATTATATTCTTTAAGCCATAGATCGACTTCTTTTGGTATTCCTGTATCCCAGGGGTGAAAACCGGGTTTAAACCATGCCAAATAGGTAGGCAACATACGCGTTAGAAAACCTTTTCGTCCATAGAAACGGTTTAACCCACGAGCAATTTTTAGCGGTTGACGGTTTGACCCATCAATTTTTAGCATATGCCAGAAAACGGGAGATAAAAGCACATGAACCATTACAGTTGCGGATAGTAGTGCAACAACCCGAGTGACATAACCACCGCCTGTGGCTTCTTCATAAACATCAAAAGCAACCGCTTTGTGCTCAACTTCTTCTATTGCGTGCCACATAAATAGTGCCCGCATTATAGGGTCGGCATCTTTAAAAACGGCTTCGTTTTCAAGAATACCTTCACCCAAGGTGGCGGTGAAATGTTCAAGCGCAGCGGTCAACGCAAGTTGGTGCTTTTTAGGCATATATTTTTGGAAAAAACCTAAATAAGTCTGAGTATTTTTAACGATTTTATCGACACTCACACCCTGCTTTTCCATTATTTCATTAAACTTGTCATGCACAATACCGTGCTGAGCTTCCTGACGTATGAAGTCTCTAATATCTTGTCGTAGTTTAGGGTCTGAAATATCATCTTGGTAATTTCTAACCGACTGTATAAAAAACCGCTCTCCATCTGGAAAATTAACAGAGAGTGCATCAAAGAAACGGGTCATAACGGCATCACCGCCATTCCACAGTGGCTTTACGTTACTAACATCAAAGCTGGTTTTTCTCGGTTGTATCGACGGTATTTTTGACATACACCCCCCTAGGGCAAAAAATTAATAATTCAAACGACTACATGGTCATGATGTTGGTCAACCAACCAATTGTCAACAAAAATTGATGCTTTTTAACGCATGCGTGATAACACGGGGGGTAGAAGCAAGCGTAAAAACAGCCTACAGCATATAAAACATTCGCTGAGGCTGGTTCTATTTTAATGGGTATTCACAAAAAACACGTCCTAAACGGAATAGTGAAATACCGCATTATCTAACTCAAGGTAGGAGCATAATGACTTTGACGTCGCTTGTAACATCCTCTATTGCTAGATAACCGATAGTGTTTTTATTTTCCTTAATCCAACTTATGAGTGCGGGCGCTGTTTTAAATTCCTCAGGAAATTCCGTTTGTCCGGAGAACGCCGCTGCCGCCCATTTTCTTTTGATTTTTTTTGCGGATAGCCCTGTCGCTTTCTTGTAGAAGTCATTTTTAACAGGGTTCTTTCTACCCAAGTTGACAACAATTGCTTCACTTCCATCCCCAAATGTGAAACGTTGCGCCATAAATATAGCGCGTAATTCTTCTGGGGTGATCGTACTGATCCGATTGGTGGCGTTAACTACAACAGCAATTTCTTCTGCGTAGGAGTGTGTACTAGAGCAGGGAATTAGCACAAGGCTGGATAGTAATATTGTGCTACGTAGCCCTGATCGTAACGAGGTTTTTTTATAAATATAATTACGTAATTTTCTTAAATAAAGCATGGTTTCCCCTCCTAGAAAGTAGTACTCACGGTTAGCCTTAGCAAATTTACACTAGAGTCAACAGGAGCGGAGCCGAACTGCCCGCGTTTACCGTCTTCTCCTTTTCCGTGATGTAACTCCCCTTTCCACGTTAAGTTAGACTCATCGTCATATCTGACGCCGATCGATGCACTATACGAGTCTTTTTTCCTAACATCATCGACCTCATCTGTTTTCATTACACCGTAAGTAATATAAGGGGTCCAATCTCCAAAGGCCCGTGATTGCGTAAAATAAGCGCCGTCAACGACTCCAAGAGCGGAACTGTCTGAATCTGTTCTTGCCCATTCAAAAGTTGATTCCCACTCCCCGTAAGATAAGGTTAGCCCAGCAGTATAGAAATTGGCTTCTAGCTCTAAAACCAAAACCTGAATGTCAATAATCGCTTTGGTGTGCATGTAAGCAATGTGAGCCTTAAATAAATCATTTTCTGCAGTTATTCTCGTTCCGTATGTGCTTTTCAACTCAATATCGCTCAACACGCCAAAGGCAACTATTTTATCTTTCGTTCCACCTCCAAATATTTTTGCGCTGTAGTTCGTGTCGCCAGATGAAAAACGATAAAGAAAATCAGCACCGTGATACCGAGTGAAGGGTGTTTGTCCATAAACCTCTCCTGGAGGCGCTACCCAGGTGTAAGCGCTGTTGACCTGGACATATGATGACGTTGCATAAAGAGGTAATCGCAAACGCCCAGCTCTTGCAGTGAGGGATGGAGATATTTGATAATTAATGTAAAGCCATTCTGCCTCAACCTTAAAGTCATTAAGTGCGTGCGCTACCAGCTGGCTCGATAATCGAACCTTTTCATTGAGACGGGTATCAATTTGCAACCCAAGCAAAGATTCTGAAGAAAAACTTTTATCGTCGCTATACCTCTGAATGAGATAATTATCTTCGTTATCGGTAACTGAAAAACCCATAGTCATAAATCCTGAAATATCTATTTTGTTGCCAGCGGACCATGTAAAAGGGCTAAAAAATAGGATTATTATTGATGGTCACTGCTGTCCCACAGTTTCATAACATCGACAACTGTTTGTTTTTATCTGGCTCGTCATCAATTGGTGGCGAGAACAAATCGTACAAATTTCTTCGATCAAAAAGGTTCAGCTGA
>MAAB01001251.1_pt1 | contig 132420 bp, 114 predicted proteins | sample 1115991 | NCBI WGS metagenome assembly MAAB01 (sample SAMN04961124, study PRJNA320927) | seawater metagenome | isolation source: sample BD02T18 sea water enriched with oil for 18 days | place: USA:Gulf of Mexico | collected 2013-07-27 | reverse complement strand
TGCCCATTCACAATTGGAGTCTTTGTTTATCTCAGTTAGCGATTTATTTTGAAGGACGTTTAGACAGCGTACTCGATATTTAACAATTTAAGCTGACACAGAATTTTGAACGCCCCCGAATTATCTGATAAACGAAGAATTGCCAGATTTTCTATAGTAATTATATGTGGCGGTGCTTTTGCTATTTAGTTAGCTGTCAAATCAAGACAGCTAACTAAAGTTGGATCAGTAAACTAATCAATCATTCAGTTATTTCAAGATAAGTACTTTTCAACCTCATATCTTAATATCTCCGGGCTATATTCAAATTTTGGGTACTCACCTTCTCTATAATGCTTCCAGAAAAGCATGATGACTTCGTCGATATCTTTTGTATTTAAGTGCTCTAACATTTGTTTTTTCGAGTCAGGGGGTCCATAAACCTTGGTATATGAAATACGGATCATTTTATGTATGTAATGCTGTAAATTTTCTTCAATTTCAATGTTTTTCATAAGATTATTACCTCATCTTCTGAGCTAGATCTTCAGCCCGTAGGTGTGTATATCGTTTTAGCATTGATAAATCTTTGTGGCCTGTAATTGCAGAGACTTCCATTATCTGGAAATTTTGCTCGAAGAGTAAAGTCGTCCCTTCATGTCTAAGGTCATGAAATCTTAGGTTTTTAATTCTTGCTCTTTTTGTAATTCTCCTAAATGCTTGCCCAATTGAATCTCCTCTAATATTAAAAATGTATGATGAGGTTTTTGGTTGTTTTAAAAGGATCTCTGTTGCTCTAGTTGAAAGAGGGACATTCCTATCATCTTCATTTTTAGTATCAGGAATCAAAATTGTTCTAGTGACGGGGTTGAAGTGTTTCCATTCTAATTTCACTATCTCGCCTCGCCTCATAGCTGTTTCAACAGCCAGCTCAATAATGTCAGCTATTTCCCCACCATAATTACTTGCTTCTGTAAGTAATATAGATTTTTCATTACCGACTAATCTCCTGTCTCTAGCTTTAGACTTTTTAGGTAATGTTATAATCGTGGCAGGGTTGCCTTTAGGTAAGTATATTTGCCACTCTTGGATAGCATATTTTATCATTCTACTTATGAGAAGGATCTCTTTACGAACAGTTTCCCCAACTACAGTCTCTAGCCTGTATTCTTTATATTCTCTAAGAACTTCGACTGATAAATCGATAAACCTTAAGTGACCAAGTATTAACTTCATCTTGTTTATGACGTATTTTGTACCGTCAGCGGACTTTTGATACTGAACAACTTCATCCCAGTATCTATCAAAAACATTAGAAACTAGAGTTCTTTCTGCAACGTTTGAAGATTCAAATATGCCTTTATCCATATCAGATATGACTAAATTAGCCCATCTTTCAACATCTATTTTTTTTACAAAAGTCTTAGATTGAGCTGCAAACCCCTTTTTTCTTATTTTTACTTGCCACTTACCATTTTCACGTTTTTTTATACTAGCCATGCTAATTCCCCTTCTTTGTAAATAAAGCATGATTACTATTATTCACATATATGAAGGAGGTACTTGGGCGTGATGTTGGTGTGCACTTGTCCGAAAAAAAAGACACTAGGTGGTTAAGTTTGAGTTCAAATATGAACATTTATATAATTCCTGTAGAGCAGGAGCAGTTGTGACTGTCCCAAAATTGTCCCAAGGAATTTAAAAGAAAGGTGGCCCACCCGACAGGATTCGAACCTGTGACCTATGCCTCCGGAGGGCATCGCTCTATCCAACTGAGCTACGGGTGGTTTGTGTTAGGTGATATACCGATAGTAATCACTAACTAATTTTTCATATCTGAACTCACAAATGTTGAGAGTTCCTTACTACCATTTTATTCGACCTCTCCTTCCGGAGGTGGTTTGGGTATCTATGGGTGGTGTGTCTGCTCAGTTTAAGGCTTTTGCTGACGCCTCAAGCGAGCATTGGCAGCACCAAGAGTGGGCTGATAAAATATCAGCTGGCTTCACATCAGGAACTGGACTGAATGGCGATCAGTCAAGCACTCTACAGTATATGACAACCTTAGCAAGCCAGCATGGAATGTTGTGGGTGAATGTTGATTCATCTTATGGTCCTGATAATACTACTCTGAATCGGTTAGGTTGCCAATTAGGTGTCGTTTCTCAAACGATTAATAGTGTTGCACATAAAGTTGATCTTGCAACAGCAAAACATTTAGGACGCAGAGTAGCCAAGCTCGCCTTACGTTTGAATTAGATACATAACTAGTTATTTAAACGGAAAAGTAACTGTTGTTTTTTCTCGTTTCTAGCTAATTTTAGCCAATGATCACGTGGCCGCTTAGTAAAGCGTTTTATATGCTTTCGTGACCACTCACCGTTTACTCGATAGCAGTTGACATTGATATAACCATCTATCAATATAAATCAATGAATATAAATATTACGCAACAGATAGCCCGAATTATCATCATTCCATAGGAGTGGTGGGATTTTTGATGCGTTTTTTACATTGTCAAACCCGCCCAAGAGGCGGGTTTTCTATTTCTGCCTCATGGGCTTAGCTTTAGTTAATGGAGGTAGTATGAAAAAAATAGCTGTTTTCGGTAAACCAGGTAGTGGTAAGTCCACTTTGAGTAAAAATTTATCATCAACGACAGGGATACAATTGCATCAATTAGATTCAATTATATATAAAAAAAATGGCGCTCTGGTTGATCGAGAGTCGTACGATAAGGAACATGGGAATATAGTTTCTTCTGATCGTTGGATTATTGATGGTTTGGGTCCAATGGGATCATTTAATGAACGTTTAGCTGTGGCTGATACGTTGGTCTACATAGACTTACCTTATGTTGTCAGTTATTGGTTAGTGACAAAAAGGCTGCTAAAAGGTTTGGTCGTTAAGCCCGAAGGTTGGCCAGAGGGTAGTTCAATTTTAAAAGGTACCTTAGAAAGCTATAAAATGTTAAAGCTTAGCCCGACGTTTTGGAATGATGATTTTTTACAAAAATTAGCAGAAATTTCGATGAACAAGTCTGTATACGTAATTAGGTCGATTGCTGAATTAAACAATTTTATTGATAAAAATGTGCAATAAACGTATATAAGTCGCTAAAAATAGTTGGTTTAGCTCCTTAGTCAGTTATTTCAATTAATGACACCTTAGGGAATGTAAGGCTCACGGCAAGATCATTATAAATTGAACTTTTAGAACAAGTCGGGATCAGATCAAGGGATAATAATTACCTTGGCAAATTTAAATGACTACTACTTTTTTGAAGCACTTTGATTCAATTAAAGATCCTCGCATTGAACGCTGTAAAAAACATAATTTACTCGATATTCTTCTGTTAGCCATTAGTGCCGTACTCTCTGGTGCAGAAGGCTGGGAGGATATTGAAGATTTCGGGCACTTAAAACTTGATTGGCTTAAAAAGTATGGCTCATTTAAAGCAGGGGTTCCAAAGCATGACACCATTGCTCGTGTCATTTGCCGGTTAAAAGCGAGTGAGATAGAAAATGCATTTCAATCTTGGATATCATCACTGATTAAAACGACAGGTGCCGACATCATTGCTATTGATGGGAAAACAGCTCGACGGTCATTTACAACCAATGACCGTAAAAGTGCATTGCATACTGTCAGTGCTTGGAGTTGCCAACACCAATTAGTGTTAGGGCAAACAGCTGTAGATAGAAAGACAAATGAAATCACTGCTATTCCTGAGCTGTTAACGATGCTGGATATTGAAAACAGCATCATTACGCTTGATGCAATGGGTTGTCAAAAAGAAATAGCGAAACAAATAATTAGGCAAAAAGCAGACTACATACTAGCGCTTAAAGGCAATCATTCGGGCATGCAGAGTGAATTAGAAGCTTGGTGGCATAAATGTGTTCGTGAAGGTTTAACCGAAAAAAAGTATGCTAAACATAAAGAAACGAGTACTGGACACGGGCGTATTGAAACGAGGTTATGTGAGCAATTACTGATAGAGAAAAAGTGGTTGGCAAAACCATTATCAATGGACAGGTTTAAAAAGTATTATCAAAGTAATGGCTCAAGTTCACGATAAATCAACAGGTAAGGATACAAAGGAAACACGTTGGTATATCAGCTCGTTAGGTTTGAATGCAGAGCAAGTGTTACATGCAGTTCGAAGTCATTGGCAGGTTGAAAGTATGCATTGGATGCTTGATATGAACTTTAGGGAAGATGAATCGAGGATACGTAAGAAGCAAGGACCGCTTGTATTTAATATCATGAGAAAAATAGCGATGGCATTGTTTAAGCGAGATGCAACCAAGTCAGCAAGTATGGCTAGAAAAAAGAAAATGGCAGGACTTGATGATGATTATCGCTCTGTCCTGCTAGAATCAGGGATTAAAATGCGCTAGCCGTGATGTAAGGCTTGTATATAAAGCTAAAACTATTAAAATCACCTCTAAAGCTAGGTAAATATTGTTTGAATGGAATGGATGTACTAAACCAATTATTTTCAACCTTCAGGGTTGAGTCTGAAATATTTTACAATGTTCAATATTGTGGCAACTGGGCTATAGATACATCAGGTACTCAGAATATTACTTTTCATCTTGTTACTCATGGAAAGTGTGAGCTTTTAACGAGTGCTAATGTTTCAGAAGTTATAGGACTAACCGTCGGAGATATTGTTATATTTCCTAGAGATATGAAGCACCAACTGTGCAATAACGCTTCAATTGAACATTGTGTAAATGTTCTAGACTCGCCGATCCCGTTCTCAGAAGGCCTTAAAGAGAGTTCAACCGGATTGTTATGTGGTTGCTTTTCTCATCGTCATCCACAGATCACACAATTGACCAGCCAGTTGCCTGATTACATTATAATACGCAGAGAAAGCGCAGAAGATGACAGTTTATGTAAGCTGATCCAAGTGTTAATCAATGAATCCCAGAGCCATCAAAATGACTCAATTTATATTTTGAATAAGTTGTCAGAAACCATATTAGCATTGATATTTAGAGATCATTTGAATGTTGAAAAAGGGCTGCTTGCTGCGTTAGCTCATCCTAAACTCTATGTGGCGATATCGGCTATGCATAGTGCCCCTGAAACGAAGTGGACAGTTGAAATGTTGGCCAATAAAGTTAATATGTCTAGGGGAAGTTTCTCTAGTTTGTTTAAAGAGTTAGTCGAGATATCGCCTATTGAGTATTTAACACAATGGCGATTATCTAAAGCTTATAGAATTCTTGCGGATGAAAAAGAATCGGTATTGGCTGTTGCGCTTCAATGTGGATATGACAATGAATCTTCATTTTCTAAAGCGTTTAAAAGAGTTATGGGCGTCTCTCCTGGAGAAATTAGAGCGCGGTGAATCGCTTTTGCCATTCACTTTGCATATATTACAGGTGGGTATGGTACGCTTTACTGCTTATTTTCCATTCACTACCCGATTTCACTAAGGTGAGTAAATCAGTGAAATTAAAGCCACTGCTATTTTCCATTTCTACTCGTACTGTCGCTATAGTTTCAATTATTTCGACGCTCGCGATCCTAACTTGCAAATTTTCTCCGCCAGGGTTTTCACTGGTCCAGTCAAAAAGTACCTGTATTGGACCCCCTAAAAAATCAGCGCCGACAAAACCATGCATTATAGCATCTTCATAGAAAGCGCTACTCATCTGCTCAGCATTTCCTGTTATTGCTGAGTCGATGTAAATCTGTACTATTTCAGCAACGGCATCGTGATCGGTTAAACGTGTAAATGTGGTATTCATAATTTTTCCTCGCGGTAATTAGGGCAGTAATATCAGCCCAGTAATAGTAAATTAAATGACATTTAAGCTCTTTGAAGAACTAACACCAATTGCACTAACTAAGTGATCATTTTCAAATGGCCTAAATATCCAATAACGTCGTTGCTTTCAATCCCAATAGCCAGCTATTGCTCAATCAAGCGCCTTGTTCTTGAACATTTATTTTCATTGAATTCTGTACCCTTAATTAATCCAAATGGTATAACTAATGTGCGAATAATAATAAAATTGTTAGAGAAACTTAGATATGTCTGAAGCGAGGGTTGTTATGTCTGATCGTCTTGAACGTTTATCATCACGAAGTGTTAACACCACGAAGTTGTTTTTTTGAAGCAATGACGTGTTTTAAGCATGACGCAGTAATGAATAATTGCTGCGAAGTAGGGCACTTAACAGCAATTATCTAATAAATTAGGCTAATAACTCGAGCTAATAGTGAAGAATGAGTGACTAAGAGCTAAAGAGCTATTGTGGCTTTAGTATCCACTTCAATAGCGGCATCAAGCGCTGCTAGTATTTCTTTTCTCTCTTTTAACTTAGTTCCATGGTGCGCGGTCATATCAAGTGCTAACATTTGTTTAGCAAGCTTTTGTGCCGTGGCCATTAACTGTTGCTCTTCAACAACTTGATCAAGAAACCCTGCTAATACCGCCGTTTCAGGGTCAAATAATTCAGCATTGATTACTGAGCGTGTTAAGTAGTTTCTCGGTATACGGTTGCGGGCTAATTCAACACCGGCGTAATGCATAGTCATGCCAATAGCCACTTCGTTTAAACCAATTTTAAATGCGCCTTCACTGCCGATGCGGTGATCACAGCTAAGCAGTAAAAAAGCGCCCTTGGCGATGGCATGGCCGTTACATGCGGCAATGATAGGAGTTGGGAAAGCAAGCATTCTTCTAGCAAGCGTAGAGCCACTTGTAACAAGTGCTACTGCAGAATCTGAGCTTATTTTCATGGTGTTTAGATCATATCCGCCAGACAATATACCTGTTTTACCTGTTAATATGACTACCGCTTTTTGCTGCTCGGCTTGATCTAAAGCGCTATTTATTTCTGCAACTACTTGCGGAGATATTGCGTTTACTTTGCCGTTATTTATGGTGATGGTGGCAATGCTATCTTGTATTTCTAAACTAACGAGTTCCATAATGGTTACCTAATTATTATCTTATAATGATTGACATGCTTTTATTTTGATGATTTTACCTTGAGCCTTGTTAATATGTAGCAAGACTCATTTGATTACAGCTTTTGCAATGTACAGAAAGTGCTTTAATCAGGTATAAATCGCTCTATGTGAACAGTGATTTATTCATAACTAATTTATTCGTAACTCATTTACTCATAACTAATAGCGACTTGATAAGCTTTTCTTAGTTTGACTTTGGCAAGGTAAGCTTTGATTTGTTTTTTATCTTCTAAAAGGGCTAAGTTATCTGCCATAGTTAATATCACTGTCATCATTATATCGGCAGCGGTAAAGTCATTACCAGCAAAATATGGGCGCTTAGATAAGGTTTGTTCAATATAAGAAAAGTCTAATGCCAATTCTTTGGCGATGTAGTGATCAAGTGGTTTAGTGCCATCGCGAGTTTCCATGGTCATCATTAACTTAGAGATCACCGGTAAACCTAATGAACCTTCAGCAAAATGCAACCATTCTAAATAGTGATAATATTCACTACTGTCTTGGGTTGGTCTACATTGTGCTGCTGTTGCTTGATTAAGGATATATTCCATAATAGCGCCAGATTCACATAGGGTAGTTTCGGCATCAACATCTTTAGTATCAACAATGATGGGTGCTTTGGATAACGGATGAATTTTCTTTAAACTTGCTGGTGCTAAATGAGTAACAGGATCTCGTTGATGATGAACAATCTCATAAGGTATTTCTAGTTCTTCTAATAACCAGATTACGCGTGTTGAACGTGACTTATTTAAATGATGAACTGTGATCATAATAGTATTAATTTCCTTTAAATTTATCTTAACTACACTGAATTAGTGAAGTGTATCACTAACTCAGTGTTTTATTAATTGATAGAATTATCGCAATGAGATTATCGCAATGAAATTATTTGGCCTACTGAAGCATCGGCTTTTCCTGATAAAACGGTTTGGTAAATGCTGTCGATTTTATTTTTGTCTGTGGTGTGGTTAATGGTAATGGTTGTTCGGCAAAATTCTATATAATTGAGCAATCCGGCATTCATTTGTTTCATCATTTCGCCCGTACCCCAATCGACGGTGCGCTTTTTCAATTGTGTTGGAGCAAAGAAAAATTTCGGCACGGCGCCTGGCAATTTTTCTGTGGTGACCAAATTATCACGGTGCGTGGCACCAATTCGACATGAATAGCGAAGCTGGTCTTGAAAATGATGATGCACGTCATGAAGTGTTTTCGCGCTACCTGCCATATCAACCAAAATAGAAGGTGTGCTAGGGCTAAGGCTTTGAACTTCGTCATAAGAGATTACTTGATCATAACAACCTAATGATTCAACAAAGGCGCGGTTAGCCTCAGAGGTCAGCCCAATGCTAGGACGCTCTCCTCGGGCGCGAATAGTAAAAGCAAGGGCAATACTGGTTTTACTTGAGGCACTGGTAATTAAATATTGCTCAGCACCATAGTAATCATGATCAAACATAAAGTCATCAATCAGCCATGCCGTGGTAAATAACCCTCTCAGTAATATTTCATAATCTTCATTTTCAACTTGATAAAAAGGGTTTTTAATCACGCGATCAAATACTGCGTATAAGGGCGATAACCCTTTTCTGTGAGGACTAACGTCGGAAAAACTCATACTAGTGACATGACCCGCTAATATTTTTACATGGCTTGCCATTGGGAAAAATCCCCATACGCGTTCGCCAACCTTAACGTCAGCACTGTTTGAAGCTATAACATCGGCATAGCCCATTACGGGTAATCTGCCCCAAACATCCTTACCTTCATTGCTCTCTTGTGCGTTAAGGCTTTGTCTAGGAAAAAAGCGCCAGTAACCTAAGGAGTCACCCGCCATACCATAAGTGATGTTATTCGCGGTTAAAGCAAATTTATCAATACTCAGTATCAGTTCATTTTCTGCTAACTCTGGCTCTATGTGCATGTCAGCAATGCGGGTTTTGTGTAACTCTTTTTTATCAACTTCAAAAACGTAACTGTTGTCTAAAGACATAATGTTTAACCTTGTATTTTCTTTATTTCTAGGCATTTTGTGTGTGCCTAAAATCAAAATAACCCCATATATAGTAGAAGACAATATATGGGGTTGGAGATAAGTATTTATTCGTTAATAAAGACTTATTTAATCTTCAATATAGCGATTAAGGCAATTAAAAACGCTTCTTAACAGTAACACCAAACGTAGCCGGTTCAGAAACATAAGCATTTAACTTACCATCTTGAATTACGGTATTGAAATTGGTGCGGTTGATGTATTCTTCATTAAGTACATTTCGTCCCCAGAAGATCACGTCCATATCATAATTTTCAATATTCATATAAAAACGAAGATTAACTAAACCAAATGAACCTTGCTGAGCATAAGGGTCATTACTACCATCTAATATCATGCTGCCAGTATAGTTATAGTCACCTTGAATATACGCATAAATATCATCTGTTATGTTGAAATCTTTCTTGATGCTAATAACACCGCTATCTTTAGGTTCGCCCGATGGACGGTCACCCGAACGATTACAATAAGGATTAGGGTTAGCTGGATCTGTACTCTCTTGACCAGGGTCAACTACACCAGTGTGCCAAGTGTAAGCATTCCAACAATTACCGCGTTCAAAGGTTTTATATTCGGCATTAACACGTGCATAGCTGAAGTTGATTTCTACCGTTTCAGTGGCGAACCAAGTGGCTTCAAGTTCTAAACCAGAAATTTCATAATCACCGGCATTCTGCAAGTTAAAGCCTGCGCCGTTGAATGTATTGGCTTGAAAGTCATCTACTTGTGTGTAATGCATTGCGGCATTAACACGAAGATTTTGCTCTACAAAATCTTTTTTAAGTCCAAGTTCGAAAGATTGTGATGTTTCAGCTTCAAATATAGGGTTAAAACTAGCGTCAATTCTATCGGTATTAGTACCACCTGATTTATAACCAGTACCATACGAAGCATACACCATAGTGTCTGGATCATATTGATAGCTAAATTTCAGCGTACCTGTTATTTGATCATCTTTAAGTGTTTCAATGATATCAGGTCGAGCAGCCGTTGTTGCGCCAAGGGGATTAAAGCCCCAACCAGGCGTTTGAAAAGGCGCTAATGCTTGCAGTGAAGCTTGCCCTTCTGGCGTAGTAATATCAATAACACCAGCACCTATGCCACCTAATACCGCACCGGCAACACCTGCACCATAAATTAACGTGCCAGGTACTATTGTTGAGGGTTCACTTGGGTCACCAATAGATGAGAAGTAGGTCGGAAACTCTGTGCCATTAGGCATATTTTCAGAGAATATGGTCGACAACTCTTTCTTTTCATTGGTATAGCGTATACCCGCGGTAACAATAAGTTTGTCGGTTAATTTATAATCAAATTGACCGAAAACAGCATAGCTTTCATGATGTTGTTCGGCAACATGGTCAAAAGTACTATTGGCCGGAGCCGCATCAGCTGTGGGGGCAATAGCGCCACCTGTTGCTGCACTTAGGGCATCAATACCTGCAAAAAGCGGGTCGAATGCGCCATTAAAACTGGCAAGATAAAATTCATTGAAATATTGCTGCGTGTATAAACTATAATCTAAGTCTAAATCTTGATTAAAATAGTAAAGACCCAAAATAACGTTGAGTTTATCACTGGTATAATCTAAGCGTATTTCTTGTGAAAATGAGCTTTGCTGGGAGTCATTGCTAGTACCAAATAATGACGCATCAGTAAAATCAATATCTATATTGTCATAAGAATCAAAGCTACGGTAAGCAGAAATTGAAACAAGGGTAAAATTGTCGTCAATATCCCAGTTTATTTCCGCCGATAAGCCGCTATCTGTTGCGGTTGACTCAGGTAAAAAAGAGACCGCCACGTTATAATCATAATAATCGTCACCATCAAAAATAGTGGCATTGAACGGAGCGCCTGACAAGAAAGCATCAGTACCAAACTTTCCTGGTATTTCTGTTGCTTGAAAGTTACTTAATTGTACTGGCGCCGCACAACATACTTCATCAATTTCACCATGATCAGCAATAATACGAATAGATAAGTCATCGCTTGGCGTATATAACGCTTGTAAACGAGCGCCCCAACGATTTCGGTCATTTATTTTATCATCACCAAAGTTAACATCATTAACAATGCCATCACGTTCGCTGCTAAAAGCGGTAACCCGAAAAGCTAAAACATCTTCAATGGCTGAAAAAGAAGCCGCGCCAGATAAGTTTAGCAGTCCATAATTACCTACGGTTGCTTCAACAAAACCATCTTCACCATCATGGCTAGGGGCTATATTTCTAACAATAATAGCGCCTGATGGCGTGTTTTTACCAAATAGTGTCCCTTGAGGACCCCTAAGTACTTCAACCGCTTCAATATCAACAAGGTTATTGATCATAGAGTTTTGTCGAGCACGATAAACGCCATCAACATATAAGCCAACAGAAGATTCTAAACCAAAGTTTTGTGATGAAGTACCCACGCCACGTATTGAAAAGTTTGAATTGGTTGAGCTTTGCGCTTGGAAAGCACCTAAGCCAGGTACGCTATTTTGCAAGTCATACATATCTTTGATAACAGATTCTGCTAGTAAGTCACCTGAAAAAGCAGATACTGATACCGGTACTTCTTGTAGATTTTGTACACGTTTTTGTGCGGTTACTTCAATGACTTCTAAGCCACTGCTTTTATTTTTTTCGGTAACTTCTTCGGCGTTAACCGTTGCACCGTATAGGCTTGCCAGTGATAAAATCAGTAATGAAATTTTATTGCGTTTATATTTTTTTGGTAAAAGTATATCCATGTTTTGTTTCCCTTCTGAGCTATTAGTGTTATTTGTTTTAGTTTTATTTATTAATTTTATTTATTAATTTTATTTATTAGCTTGAAACTTACTTATTGTATTTATCTTTTGCAGTTTCAATCCTAGTCTTGGCTTTCTGATTAAACAAATGAATAGTTGTAATAGTTCACTATTCATTTATCGTATTGGATATTGTTTTTATCTATACGAATTACAAATAGATGACTATAAAGTTTATTCATTTGTTTTATTTGATAGGCAGCGATAGCATGGTTGGTTAATAACGAACAGAACTTTTAGTACATACCATTATTTGGAGAATAAAAAATGTTGGAATACAAAGCACCCATTCGAGATATTACCTTTGTTATGCAAGAGTTACTTGGTTGTGAAGAACATTACCAAAACCTAGGCTATGAAGATGCCACTGTCGATATGATTGACGCTATTGTTGTTGAAGCGGCTAAGTTTACTGAACAAGTGATTGCACCACTTAACCAAATTGGCGATCAGCAAGGGTGTCAATGGAATGATGGTGTTGTGACGACTCCTGATGGTTTTAAAGAAGCTTATCAACAATATGTTGAAGGTGGCTGGCCAACGTTATCACAACGTGAAGAATTTGGTGGTCAAGGCTTACCTCATTCTCTTAATGCCGCCATAGCTGAAATGATGGTGTCTGCGAATCATAGTTTTACTATGTACCCAGGTTTAAGCCATGGTGCGCTAGCAACGATTGAAGCGCATGGCAGCGATGAGCAAAAGAACATGTTTTTACCTCGATTAGTTGATGGTAACTGGACCGGTACAATGTGTTTAACTGAACCTCATTGTGGTACCGATTTAGGTATGTTACGTACAAAAGCAGAGCTTAATGACGATGGTAGTTACTCACTAACAGGTACCAAAATCTTTATTTCTGCGGGTGATCATGATTTATCAGACAATATTGTCCACATTGTTATTGCACGTATTCCCGGTTCGCCAGAAGGTACTAAAGGTATCTCGTTATTTATAGTACCTAAGTTTAATGTTAATGATGATGGTACTGTGGCGGATAGAAATGCAGTGAACTGTGGCTCTATTGAACACAAAATGGGCATCAATGCTAACGCGACCTGTGTTATTAACTTTGATAGTGCTAAAGGGTATCTTATTGGCGAAGTAAATCGTGGTCTTAACTGCATGTTTACTTTTATGAACTCAGCACGCTTAGGTGTAGCAAGTGAAGGCGCGGCGGCAGCGGAAATGTCGTTTCAAGGCGCCTTAGCTTATGCTAAAGATCGCTTACAAATGCGTTCAATCAGCGGTGTTAAAAACCCTAATGGACCAGCGGATCCTATCATTGTTCATCCCGATGTTCGTCGCATGTTATTAACACAAAAATCAATTGCAGAAGGTGGTCGTGCTCTTATCGCCTATTTATCTCAGTTGGTTGATATAACTCATGCAGAAAAAGATGCAACTAAAAAGGCCTTAGCAGATAATAAATTAGCTTTATTAACGCCTATTGCCAAGGCATTCTTATCTGAAGCGGGTCTTGAATGTACTAGTCATGGTGTACAAGTATTTGGTGGTCATGGTTTCATCAAAGAGTGGGGCATGGAACAGTTAATGCGCGATACTAAAATTAGCTGTCTATATGAAGGTACTACAGGTATTCAGGCTCTTGATTTATTAGCGCGTAAAATTCTTGGTAGTAAAGGTGAAATATTAAAACCTTTCATGGGCGATGTGACTGCTTTTTGTCAAGAAAACCATGATAACCCAGCTATGGCTGAGTTTATTAAACCACTTATGTCATATTTCAAACAATGGCAGAGCATCACTCAGGATGTTGGCATGAAAGCGATGACCAATGCCGATGAAATTGGCGGCGCGTCGGTTGATTATATTATGTTTGCAGGTTACACCACTCTAGCTTATTTTTGGGCAAGAATGGCAAAAGTTGCCCAGGATAAGTTAGCGATAAACAATGACGATCAGGCTTTCTATCAAGCGAAGATAAAAACCGCACAGTTTTATTTCCAACGTATCTTACCACGTGGACAAGGACATGCAGCGTGTATTGAAAATGGCGCCAGCACTATGATGTCGTTAGATGCTGAAGACTTTTCATTCTAAGCGGATCACCGTTTAATTATTAGCTTTAAGTGATTACAGCTAAGCCAATGGCAACTTTATATTAAGATATGAAGTTGCCATTTTATTATTAGGGATATGCTAAGGAATTATTATGAAAAAATTTGATTTTATTATTATTGGTGCAGGATCGGCAGGCTGCGTATTAGCGGATAAGTTATCAAAATGTGGTAATTTTCAAGTTTGTTTATTAGAAGCGGGTCCTAAAGATAAACATTGGAGTATTCACATGCCTTTTGGCGTTGCTTCATTGATGAAAGACAAAACACTTAACTGGCAATTTGATACTGTGCCAGAAGCGACACAAAACAATCGGGCAATTTTTAATCCTCGCGGCAAAACGTTAGGTGGCAGTAGCTCAATTAATGCCATGCTTTATGTTCGTGGCCAAAAAGAAGATTATGATCATTGGGCGGCATTGGGTAACGAAGGTTGGTCATTCAATGATGTTTTACCTTACTTTAAAAGTACCCAGCATCAAGAGCGAGGTGAAGATGAGTTTCATGGCATCAATGGGCCGTTAAATGTTGCTGACTCACGTGCTAAACCCGCAATACATGATGATTTTATTTTGGCGGCACAACAAGCCGGTTTCGAGGCAAATGCTGATTTTAATGGTGCTACACAAGAAGGGGTCGGTTATTACCAAATGACGCAAATAAATGGTCAACGTTGTAGTTCAGCGAAAGCTTTTTTAACTCCTAACCTACATCGCCCAAACCTGACCGTGATCACCGATGCGCAAGTACAAAAAGTAATTGTCGAATCAAAAAATGATGGTAGTGAAGAAAAAATTGCTACCGGTGTTTGTTATCAAATTAACAATAAAGAATTTAGCATATACGCTGATAAAGAAGTGTTATTAAGTGCTGGCGCGTTTAACTCGCCGCAGTTATTAATGCTATCAGGTATAGGACCGAAAGCTGAACTAGATGCACACGGTATCCCTGTTATTCACGAGCTGGCTGGAGTAGGGGAGAATTTACAGGATCACCCTGACACAATTGTGGTTAATCATCATAACAATGACCATTTAATAGCGTTGAGACCAAAAGCGTTGTGGTGGCTTGCCAAGCAATCGTTAAAATATTTTAACAAAAAACGTACGGGCATTTTAACGTCAGCAGTAGCCGAGTCAGGCGGATTTATTAAATCTAGCCCCGATTTATCAAGACCCAATTTACAATTACACTTTATTCCTGCCGCTTTTGACGATCATGGCAGAGATCAGAAAATAATGTTTAATTACGGTATTGCCATGCATACTTGTTTGTTACGGCCAAAAAGTCGTGGTAGTGTCACTTTATATGGTAATAAAGCAGACTTACCACCAAAAATTAAACTGAATATGTTGTCTCATGAAGATGATCAAAAAGATATGGTTCAAGCGGTTAAAGTTGCCCGAACTATTTTGAAGCAGTCACCTTTGAGTGAAAAAAATGGTGCGGAAATATTTCCAGGAAATAATGTTCAAAGTGATGCTGAAATACTAGAATTCGTGAAGAACAAAGCAAATACTATTTATCATCCCGTAGGTACATGTAAAATGGGCAGTGATGAATTAGCCGTTGTTGATAGTGAGTTAAAAGTTTATGGGGTAAATAATTTACGTGTGGTTGACGCGTCGATTATGCCAACACTTATCAGTGGCAATACTAATGCGCCTACTATTATGATCGCCGCTAAAATAACCGATAATATTTTAGCGACTCATCAGTAACTTGCGTTAACACTTTCAAGTAACACTGCCAGATAATATCCTTTACTTGGCAGTGTACTAATCGCATTAATTAACTTTCACTTTGTACTCGACGGACCGCATTTTGCCAACCATCATATAAACCATCACGAGTGGCTTTATCAAAGGTAGGTTCAAAACGTTTTTCGCGCAGCCACATAGACTCTAGTTCTTCCAGTGAATTAAAAATTCCAGCCTTTAATCCAGCAAGATAAGCCGCACCTAATGCAGTTGTTTCAGTGGTTTGTGGGCGATCTACTGTTGCACCTAAAATATCAGCAAGAAACTGCATTACCCAGTTATTCGCCACCATGCCGCCATCAACGCGTAATGCGACAGGACGCTCGCCATCACTTTCCATGGCTCTTTGTAAATCTTTGGTTTGATAACACACAGATTGCAAACCGGCGGTAACAATTTCTTTAATGCCGGTATCTCGTGTTAAACCAAAAATAGCACCGCGCGCATTAGGATCCCAATAGGGCGCGCCTAAGCCAGTAAATGCAGGGACTAAGTAAACGCCATGATCAACAGGCGTTTGTCGTGCTAACGGCTCTGTTTCTCCGGCGCCGTTAATGAGTTTTAGACCATCTCTAAGCCACTGAATCGTAGCGCCAGCAATAAAAATACTGCCTTCTAAAGCATAGGTTACTTTGCCATTGAGGCGATAGGCAACGGTTGATAATAGTCTGTTTTCAGATTTTAATGCAGTATCACCGGTATTAACTATCATAAAACAGCCTGTGCCGTAGGTACTTTTAGCCATACCTTCTTTAAAACAGGTTTGACCAAATAAGGCCGCCTGTTGATCACCCGCAACCCCTAAAACAGGAATTTGCAAACCTAGTACTTCATCATCAGTGATACCAAAGTTGTCAGATGAATCCATGACTTCAGGTAATAATGAGCGAGGAATATCGAAAATGGCTAATAAATCTTCATCCCACTCTTGGGAATGTATATTGAAGAGCATAGTACGTGATGCATTAGTGGCATCGGTGCGATGCTCTTTGCCAGCGGTTAAATGCCATAATATATAGCTATCAACAGTACCAAATGCTAGCAGACCTTTTTCAGCACGGCTCCGAACACCATCAACGTTATCTAAAATCCAACGAATTTTAGTGGCTGAAAAATAAGGGTCAATTAATAAGCCTGTTTTTTCACTGATCAAGGTTTCTAAGTTATCAGTTTTGAGTTGCTGACAATAGTCACTGGTACGGCGATCTTGCCAAACAATGGCATTATATACAGGCTCGCCAGTTTCGCGATCCCATATTAAGGTGGTTTCACGTTGATTAGTTATACCAATGGCTTTAATTTCGTCGCAACTTGTATCAATTTGGGCGATGACCTCTTGACAGGTCTGCTTCACGGTTTGCCATATATCATCAGGCTTGTGTTCAACCCAACCATCATTTGGAAAATGTTGTGGAAACTCCTTTTGGGCAGAATATTTGCTTCGGCCTTCACGGTTAAATAAAATAGCCCTAGAGCTGGTTGTACCTTGATCAATTGCTAAAATATAGTCAGCCATACAAAATCCAAATAAGTCGTTAAATTTTCATTAAAGTTCGCTTATGTTCACTTTATATCCTTTACTGAATAATTACAACACAACAAAAAGTTTAATTTATTAAATTTGTTTGCTAATGCCATTGTTACTGGCAGAATAGCTGGGATGTAGCGATGATCTGTTTTATCAGTCGCCACTGGTCTTACCATAACATTGATGTTTTTAACCGACAAAAGTATAACTAAATGACCCAACAACAGCGCCAAGCGTTAATTCTTGAGAAAATTCAGCACAGTGGTTTTGTAACGATTGACGAGCTAGTCACTCATTTTAAAGTGACCCCACAAACGGTACGTCGAGACCTTAATCAACTCGCTAAAGTACAGAAAATATCTCGCCATCATGGTGGTGCCGGCATAGAATCTAGTACCGTGAATATGGATTATCAAACACGAAAAATTATGGATTTGCAGGCTAAGGAAAAAATTGCTGCCCAGTTAGTACGTATGATCCCTAATGGCGCATCGCTGTTTATTAATATAGGCACGACAACCGAAACTATTGCCCGGGCACTATTAGATCATACCGGACTGCAGATTGTGACAAATAACTTAAATGTCGCCTCGATTCTTGGCGCTAAAGAAGACTTCTCAGTTGTTATTGCTGGTGGTGAGGTAAGGCACAGAGATGGCGGGGTTATCGGTGAAACAACGGAAGATTTCATCAAAAAATTCCGCATGGATTTTGGTATTATTGGCATCAGTGGTATTGATCTAGAAGGCTCGCTTTTAGATTTTGATTACCGAGAAGTGCGGGTGGCGCAGGCCATTATTGCTAATTCACGACAAGTGATTTTAGCCGCCGATCATTCTAAGTTTGGCCGTAACGCTATGGTACGTTTGGGCAATATTAACCAAGCAAACCACTTTTTTACTGACGCCACACCCCCAGCTGAAATTCAGCAAATCCTCGACGAACACCAAGTTATTCTGCACTTGGTTTAACATTAACCATCACAGTAAACCATCACAGTAAACCATCACAGTAAACCATCACAGTAAACCATCACAGTAAACCATCACAGTAAACCATCACAGTAAACCATCACAGTAAACCATCACCAGTAAAGCATCACACTGCAAATAAAATATATGCCATTGAGATAAATAGTTAACCTGAGGCTATCAGAATAGCTAACTATTAATCTCACCGCTTATTTATAACTGAATATCCCTTATTATCGTAAACACCCGACTTACCACTTTAACTATTAATACATAAAATAATGTTCGTTTATTTTCGTTTTGTGTTGATCTGTTTTCTTTTTGGGTGTATTGTTTAGAAAAGCAACATTTTAAAAACATACAAATAAACGAAAGCGACAGGAAAGTTTTGGTCAAGGTTAGACTACTTTCTATAGCGATTAAAAGCGATTAAAAGCGGTTAAGAGGATAATATGAACGCTAAAAATGATATTCATGATTTATTAGTTATTGGTGGTGGCATCAATGGTGTCGGCATTGCAGCCGATGCGGCTGGCAGAGGCTTAAATGTTTTACTGTGTGAAATGAATGATCTTGCCTCATCAACATCATCAAATAGCAGTAAGCTTATTCATGGTGGCTTACGCTATCTTGAATATTATGAATTTCGTTTAGTACGAGAAGCGCTGGCCGAGCGAGAAGTACTATTGAAAAACGCTCCTCATATTATACGCCCGTTACGTTTTCGATTACCTCATCGTCGACATTTACGTCCATCATGGATGATCAGAATTGGTCTTTTCATGTATGACAACTTAGCTAAGCGTGCAACATTAAAAGGTTCACATGGCATCAAGTTTGATAAAAATAGTCCTGTCGTTGGCAAAATGACGAAAGGATTTGAATATTCTGATGCTTCGGTTGATGATGCTCGTTTAGTGGTGCTTAATGCCATCGCTGCTAGAGATAAAGGTGCAACCATTTTAACTCACACTCGTTGTTCTAATGCTAAGCGAGTGGGCGAACTTTGGGAAGTCACCCTTCATGATAATCAAACAGGGTTACAGCAGGTTGTTAAAACTAAAGCCTTAGTTAATGCTGCCGGCCCCTGGGTAACCAGTTTCTTTGATGACGCACTGAAAACACGTTCACCGAAAAAAATCCGTCTGATTAAAGGTAGCCACATCATAGTACCGCGTATTCATACCGAATCGCAGGCCTATATTTTACAAAATGAAGACACTCGTATTGTTTTTGTTATTCCTTATGAAGATGATTTTTCGTTGATCGGCACAACAGATGTTGAACATAAAGGTGATCCGGCGACTGCCTGTATTTCAGCAGAAGAGACTGATTATTTAATCTCTGTTGTTAACGATCACTTTAAGCATCAAATATCGACAAAAGATATTGTTGCAACTTATGCTGGCGTGCGACCGTTACTTGATGATGAGTCTGACTCTCCTGAAGCCGTAACACGTGATTATACCTTTGAAGTCGATGCACCTCAGGGACAAGCGCCTTTATTGTCAGTGTTCGGTGGTAAAATTACTACTTATCGTAAATTAGCCGAAGCGGCAGTTAATGGCATTATCGATCATTTTCCAGAGGCTGGTAAAAGTTGGACCGTTGATGCAGCGTTACCTGGTGGTAACTTTGACACTCAACATAATTTACAAACCAGTCTACAGCGCCAATATAACTGGTTACCACGTAAAATAATTAATCGTTATGTTCGCTCTTATGGCATGTTAAGTCATGAAATTTGTGCGGGTATTAATTCGTTAGAAGAAATGGGTCAACACTTTGGTGCTGGTCTTTATCAACGTGAAGTTGAGTATTTAATTGAACAAGAATGGGCTGTTGATCTGGAAGACATTATCTGGCGTCGCAGTAAACTAAGCTTGCAGTTAACTGAAGTAGAAAAAGACGCATTGGCGCGTTTTCTTGTGACATCGATCGACAGTAAAAAAGTTATTTCTCAGGTTGATTTCCAACAAAAACAAGCATAACTCTGCTACTCCTCTCTAAAAATACCTTATTTCATTTGGTATTACTTGGTATTACCCCTTGGTGTTTTCATAAGCGTCAGGGGGTACTTTTATGACAACTCAAAAGAGATCACTGATGATAATCGAGTAACTGTAAAGAGTTATGGTCGTTTAATCAAAGTGATGTCTTACTATAACAATGAATAGGGTTCTCTAATAGGATGCTCGATAACCCCTTGCTTTAATGAACGTTTCCGTTCAATAACTAACAAATCAATAGGTGATGTAAAATGATCAGACGTACCAAAATAGTTGCGACACTAGGGCCAGCAACAGACGAACCAGCAGTACTTGAGCGCTTGATTAAAGCGGGTGTTAATGTGGTTCGCTTAAACTTTTCTCATGGTAAAGCTGAAGATCACCAACAACGCGCCGACTTAGTGCGTGAATTGGCACAAAAAAATGGCCGTACTGTTGCTATTTTAGGTGATTTACAAGGTCCTAAAATTCGCATTGCCCAATTTAAAGAAGGACCAATAACACTTAGCTTAGGTGACCGTTTTAATCTTGATGCTTCACTCGATAAAACCGCTGGCGATCAACAACAAGTGGGTTTAGATTACACCAGTTTGCCCGATGAAGTGGTCGTTGGTAATCGTTTGCTGTTAGACGATGGCCGCGTAGTATTACAAGTAGAAGCCATTAACGGTTCTTGTATCGAAACAAGCGTAGTTGTGGCAGGTAAGCTGTCAAATAACAAGGGCATAAATCGTGAAGGTGGCGGTTTGTCTGCTGGAGCGTTAACCGAAAAAGACTTTAATGATATCGAGTTAGCTGCCAAAATTAATGTTGATTATTTGGCTGTTTCTTTTGTTCGTTGCCCTGACGATTTACATCAAGCGCGAGCTGCTTACCAAAAAGCCAGTAATGGTGGTCGCGTTGACATTGTTTCAAAAATTGAACGTGCTGAAGCCGTGGCTGATAATGATTTACTCGACAGCATTATCATCGCCTCTGATGTGGTGATGGTGGCACGCGGTGATTTAGGTGTTGAAATAGGGGATGCAAAGCTTGTTGCGGTACAAAAACATTTGATCAATCGCTCACGCGCGTTACAAAAAGTGGTGATCACTGCGACCCAAATGATGGAATCGATGATTGAAAGTCCTTTACCAACACGTGCTGAAGTGTTTGATGTCGCTAATGCCGTGTTAGATGGCACCGATGCGGTGATGTTATCAGGTGAAACTGCCGCCGGTGGTTTTCCTGTTGAAGCGGTTGAGGCCATGGATCGCATTATTATGGGGGCTGAATGTCATCCTGAGTCTCATGTATCAGAACATCGTTTACATGAAGATTTTACAGCAGCAGATGAGTCTGTGGCGATGGCAACCATGTACACGGCCAACCATTTATCGGGTGTTAAGGCGATCATTAGTTTAACTGAAACCGGAAACACGCCATTGCTCATGTCACGTATTAGCTCGCGTATTCCTGTTTTTGCTTTTACCCATCAGCAAAAAACAGAAAATAGAGTGGCACTTTATCGAGGTGTGGTACCGGTAACTTATAACTTTGATAGTATCTCTTTTGAACAAGTTAACCAAAGTGTTGTTGATGAACTCGTTCGTCGTGGTGACGTTGCTGAAGGAGACTGGGTCATCATTTCTAAAGGTGATTTTTGTAATGTCCATGGTGGCACTAATGCCATGAATATAGTACAGGTTAAAGGGGGCCAGTCATGAGAAAACCTTTAATTATCGGTAATTGGAAAATGAATGGTAATTTAGCCGACAATGAACAATTGCTAAATACTATCTGTGCTGCACGGCTATTAAATGAGAGCGGTGACGACTTTGATGTTGTGGTTTGCCCGCCATCAATCTACCTCGCTGATGTAAGGCAGCAATTATCGACAAGTAAAATAAAATACGGTGCGCAGAATGTTAGTGAGCATGAAAATGGTGCTTACACCGGTGAAATTTCAGCCGCAATGTTACATGATCTAGGCTGCTCTTATGTGTTGCTTGGACATTCTGAACGTAGAAGCCTAAATAATGAAAGTGATGAACAAATAGCGGATAAATTTGCTGCCGCAGTACAAGCTAAAATTACCGCAGTACTTTGTGTCGGTGAAACACTCGCTCAACGTCAAGCTGATGAAACCTTTTCAGTGATTGTTGAGCAAATAACAAGGGTTGTTGAACAAGTCGGAATTCAAGCATTTGCACAGGCGGTTATTGCTTATGAACCCGTTTGGGCAATAGGCACAGGCGAAACGGCAAGCCCTGAACAAGCACAAGCCGTTCATCAGCAAATTCGACAACAATTAGCTGAGTATGATGAAAATATTGCCAGCAGTATACAAATTGTTTATGGCGGCAGTGTCAACGAAAATAATGCACAAGCATTATTTTTACAGCCCGATATTGATGGTGCTTTAGTGGGCGGAGCTTCACTAAAGGCGGATAAATTTATCACGATATGCCAAGCCTATTAACCATTAAAACCGTACCATTAAAGCCTTAGTATAGGCAAAGTATAGCCAAAGCATAACCAAAAAAAGACAAGATGAAGAAGCTCAGACTTTGGGGTTTTGGCTATAGCTATAGTTGCAGGTAAAAGTAAACCACTGCAGCAGTATTCTTGACATTTTAACTTAAAGTGTCTTAGTAGCAGAGATAAATAAGCATAGTTTTATCTCTGTTCATACAAGGTTTAATTTATATTTGTTCATAAGTTATTGATTACTTTTTATAAATGAAAATTATTCATAAGTGTCTATACTAAATACCTCGTAGATATAGCGAAAAAAACCATCAGCGTAACAAAACTGTAACATTTAAATCATAAAATTGTCGTGTAACTTAAATGTGAGTAAAAAGACCAACCATGGCCATAGTGACCAACAAATATTTTTTGATATTTTTTTATATAAGCTCCAGTTTAGTATTATTTAACGTTGGTGCTTTCGAGTACTTGCATGCTTTTTTTCGACAACATGAAACTTGGGAGCTTGATGAATTTGCTTTGTCGCTTATTCCTATGTTGCTGGCTTTATCCTTGTATACCTATGGCAAATATACCGAGGCATCAAAATCGAAAAAAGCAGTGATTGCCATGCTTTATACCGATTTACCGTCGGGTTTACCCAATAAAGTATCGTTTGAAGAAGCCATTAAAACCAAGGCGGTTACAACGGTTATTTTATTAAAAATAACTAATTATCAATCTATCAGTGCTGCATTTGGCGTCAATTTTACCGATAGCATCATCGGCTCTGCTTGTCATACTATTCGCCAAGCGGTGAAATTAGAGTTTGCTTGTGAGGTTTATCGTCTTGATGGTAACTTATTTGGCGTAGCCTTAGCTGATGAGTTCACGTCATCTGCAGAGCAGACAACACTGCTCAATAAAATTAATGCTATACAGGATAAGTTTAATGAAACACTCATTGGTGATGGTTATCAAAAAATCTATTTGACCCTCACTTGTGGCTTTTCAAATACTCATCCTATATTGCATACGGCCAATATAGCACTTGAATATGCGAGTAACCATTCTAGTTTGATCATTCAAGAATACACGCCGGAAATCGTTGATGTTAAATATAATTTAGAAAAGGTTTCGCTGTTAACTATTATTAGTCGAGCTATTAAAAAGGATCTGGTTGGGCTTTGTTTTCAACCTATTATTGATAATAAAACCAATACCATTGTTAAGTATGAAGTGCTGATGCGCCTTTTTGATCAAGATGGCTTGCCTATTTCACCAATGAAATTCTTGCCTTTGGCAAAAACACTCAAACTTTACCCTTTACTTACTCGCGCGGTAATAGCTAAAAGTTTTGACTATTTTAGTGATAAGCCCGTGGCGTTTAGCTTAAATTTGTCATGGCTTGATATCACCAATACCCAGACGATGGAGTACTTTTTTGCCAGAATTGAAGCCTCACCATCTTGTGCTAAAAGATTAACTATTGAAATTTTAGAAAGTGAAGAATGTGTTCATAGACCGTTAGTATAGTTTAGAAGAAAGCTCAAAACCTATGGCATAAAATTAGCTATTGATGACTTTGGTGTCGGTTATTCTAATTTAGGTTTACTGCGGGATCTGTCACCTGATTACCTAAAAATTGATGGCTCGTTAATTCAACAACTGGACTCAAATACTGAGATAAGAATGGCGGTTGAAGCGATATCTACTGTTGCTAAAGCGCATAATATTTTAACGGTGGCAGAATATGTCTCAACCGAAAAAATACATGCCTTGGTGTGTGATTTAAAAATAGATATGTCACAGGGCTATTGGTTTAGTCCACCAATAAAAGACTTGCTGCCGGCTAACACCTTTGTGCAAAAATACCACCAAGAGGTACCGAGAATAGGGCATTTTGACTTGGCCTGAATTGATTACCCTGTTTCAGTTATATTCATTGGCGTTGCATTCATTAATAGTAAAAAAAAGAGCTTTGATTTTGACAATCAAAGCTCTTTTTCACAAAGCAGGCTACGAATATAAATAACAAAGCCCTTGTGTCGGCTTGTATAGCCTTTATAGATATATTTAGGCGCGGTGGTGAATCGTGCTAATTGCTTACTCTAAATTGTTCGACAGAGCGTCCTAAATGTAAGGTGATATCAATTAACTGTTGTCGGCAATTTTCTAGTGTTTGCGAATGTTGATTGATCGTTATTGATTCATCGCTGAGTAAACTAATATTTTGGTGAATTTGAGCTGAAACCGCGGTTTGCTCTTCGGTAGCGGTTGCGATTGATGAGTTAAGTAATGAAGTGCTATTTACTGTTTGTTCGGCATTGCTGATAATGTCACTGAGTAAGTGAATACTGCGGGCATTGGTTTCAGTGGTGAGCATTCCCGACTTTACTTGCTCAACCGCTTTGGCGGCTTTCATTTGTAAATTATTAATAATTAGGTGTATATCTGCCGTGGCTAATTGAGTACGTTTGGCTAAATTTCTTACTTCATCGGCAACAACCGCAAAGCCGCGACCGCTTTCTCCAGCACGTGCTGCTTCAATGGCGGCATTTAAGGCTAATAAATTAGTTTGCTCAGCGATATCAGAAATAACTTGTAAAACCATGCCAATATTTTTACTTTCATGGTTTAATTCATCAATAGCCAGAGTACTATTTTGCATGTCTTGTGTTAGGGCAATGATACTGTTACTCGCTAACACCGAAACATCTAAACTTTCTTTCAGTTTATCATTTGAGTCACTTGAACTATCCGCAGCCCCAATAGCATGTTGGGCAATTTCATCAATAGCTAGCTTCATTTGGTTCATGGCGATATTGGCTTGCACAATTTCTTGAGATTGTCGTTCATTACTTTCTCGGCCAACGACAATAACTTTATCAATATGGCTAGAGGTATCCGTGAGCTGATCAACGGAGTTAATAATACTCAGTACAGAGGAATGAATATTACCAATAAAGTGATTGAAATTATTAGCTAAAGTAGTGATTTCATCTTTACCACCTACGACTAGTTTATTATGTAAACTCACTTCTCCTTGCGCAAAACCAACAATAATCTCATTGATTTCGGTAATGCGTTGACGAATAGAGCGCACGGTTAAAATAACGCCCAGTAAAGTTAATAAGGTTATGAAGAAAGTAACCACATATAAACGTAGATAAATATGGTCTATTCTCTTGTCTATCTCTTCTAAAAGTTGTTGTTTTATCTGGTCTAACTGCTGCTCGGAATTATGGGCTATGGTGCGTAATTCACCCAAAACTCCGCTGCTAGGCGTTAAGCCCATTTTAGTTTGTGATGCAGTCAAATTAATAAAATGTAAGCGGTAACTTTGCAATAGCTGTTGTATTGCATTTTGTTTGATAAAAGGAAAGTTTTGCTGCTGTAATAAGTTGATTGTTTTATCAAACTGTTTATTAAATTTTGTGAGGTATTTATCTTGTTGCCTCAACATAAAATCTTTTTCATGGCGGCGTAACATTAACATTGCTGAGAACAATTGATATTGCTCTAAGGCGACGATTTCCTTTTCAGCTTGATGTACTGCGGCTCTAAGTGCTCCGTATAAACCATCTTTTGGATTTAAGCCGATTAACTTTTGTAGTGTTACCAACTGATGAAATTTATCTTGGTAGTTATTAAGTAAAGTTGAAAAGTCAGTTAATTTTTTAACCGCAATCCCTTCACCAGTGAGCAATTGATTGGCATGGAGTAGATCTGCTTTAAAAATTTGACTGTTGTTAATGAATTTATCTTGATATTTGACTAATTTGCGACTGAGGAAGTCTTTTTCATTTCTTCTTAACATCAACAAATCAATTTCTAATGTTGATATTTGCTGGCTACCGTCTTTAAGCTGCTTAATGTGCTCAATTGAGGAATAAACCAAACTGACTAAAGTTAGCATAGCTAACAGAAATAACCCACTAATAATAGATAACTTTATACGAATACTCATAATAAATACTTACTCAATGATAAAATCCTTTTAAACTGTTATTTTAAAAAGAATTTTATCATGTTATACAAGTATTAATATTACATTTTTGTTACATGTGTATAACAAAAATGTTTTTGGATTATATTATATGCTTTTAAGTTTTTTTTCGTCTGCTAAGGCAGGAAATACTAGTTGAAAACAGGAACCAACGCCTATTTCACTACTACAACTAATGCGGCCATGTAAGGTATTAGTGACTATATTGCTAGTGATATGCAAGCCTAGTCCACTACCACCAGCATTGCGTTTGGTGGTATAAAAGGGTTCGAATACTTTACTCAGATCATTTTTTTCAATACCTTTGCCATTATCAGTCACATTCATTTCAATCATTTCATCTCGCTTTTGAATGTTTATTATTATTTGGCCTTTGGTGTGCTCATCAAACGCATGTATTAATGCATTCAGTATTAAATTTGAGACAATTTGCGCGATAGCGCCTGGATAATTCACGACTTCAAAATCATCAGCACATTCTATTTTCACATTCACATGAGTATTTTTTAATTTAGGCTGTAAAGTGAAGATGACATCTTCAACATATTCAATAAAATAGAATAACCTTTTTTCAAATGACTCCTGATCTACGGCAATCTTTTTAAAACGAGCGATCAAAGCAGAAGCGCGTGCTGAGTTTTTTAAAATAAGCTCAGTACAGTTATTATAATGTTCAAGGTAGCGGTTCAGCTCTGTGCGACTAATATTGTCAGAATTTATTTTTTCAGTGAGTTCCATACTCATATCTTGCAGGCTTGATGCGGCGGTTACTGTGATACCTAAAGGGGTATTTATTTCATGGGCAATGCCCGCAACAAGTCCGCCAATCGCGGCATCTTTTTCTGCTTCAAGTAATTGTAGTTGCGTATCTTTAAGCAACTCCACCGACTCTAATGCTTCTTGAGATTTTATTTTTAGTGCTTGGGTTCTTTCATCAACGCGTTGCTCTAAATGTTCATTTAAGCCTTTTACTTCTTTAATATGATCAACAATAGATTTTAATAAAATATTGATGCTGGACGTTAATAACCCTAATTCATTGTTTTTATGCTTTGACGATATAGTTAATATGCGCTCAGGGTGCTCAGGATCTATGGCAATCAAATGGTTGATTAATACCCGTAATGGTTTACTGATTAAATAATGAAATACGGCCAATAAGGCAAAAGCGAGCAGTATGTTACGTACGATGCCCGATACAAAGATAATACTGGCACGAGCATAAAATGCCGAAGCGCCAGAATAGGCATCAACTTGTACAATTAATTTAGCTTGTGAGTTATCTAAACTATCTTTGGTAATGATGTCAATTTGAAACTGTCTTTGGCCTGATAATACCTCACCAACAATCCACCAAGGTTTCTGAGTTTCAACATTTTTTTTTGCTTGTGCTAAGACATCTCCAAAATCGTCGGTAATGATAGCTGTCGTTATCGGTTGATAGGCAAATAAACCATTGATGACCTTGTTAGCGAGTATGTCGTCATATTCATAAACGGCTTGTTTTGCCGATGATTTAGTGACTTGCAGTATTTGCATAACGGTTTGAGTTAATTCATCTTCTTGATTTATATAATCATTATAAATTTGAAAGACACTAATTAAAGAACCAAAAATGAAGGCAATAAGCACACCTGTTTTTGATAAAGTAACGGCTATAGAGTGTTTAAAGCGGATCGCGGCTGCCTTTTCATCGGTTGTCTTTTTAGTGTTTTTTTTTGCAAAGTTCATTGGTGAATTCATTAGTTAATACATTGATAATAGTTGTAACATATAAATATAATCATCGCGTAATGCGGTAATATCTGACCAAACTTTTTGGCGTAATTCGGCGTTAACCCAAGCTGAGTTAATAATATCTGAATCCGAGTTATCCATAGCTGAGTTAACCATAGCCGAGTTAAAAAACACTAAAAAGTAAGAAAGCGAGGCGATAGGTATAGGGTGCACGGTAAATTTATCTCTAAAACGAGCGCTATCATCAAAGCGGTCTGTTAAAATTGAGGTGGTAATTAAGCTGCCTTTATTATTTCTCAGCAATTTATAAAAGGTACTCTCGTCTTGTTTCGAAGTTTCAACCTCTATACCTTGCAGGTTTATTTTATCAATAATATTACTATAAGCATAAGGGATCCTTATGGGTTGCGGAATATTAGTGAGTTCACCGGTAAAATCGAAAGGGTTATCTTTTGCCGTTACTAGATTAAAGTCAACCTGCATTAATCGCCATTGAGAAGGGGGCGATAAGTAAGCGTCTGCGGGGTAATATAAATTTTTACTGAGTTTTTTATCATAAGGTATACCTATTACCGCAGCTATTTTTCCGCTTGGCCCCAGGATATTGATGCATCGCTTTATGGGCATCACCACAAACTCGGCCTTAATGCCATTTTTTGATAAGGCGGTTTTTGCCATTTCAATAAATATGCCTTTTGCTTTATTGCTTTCTTGATAGACAAAAGGGTACCAGTAGCGGTTATCAACACAGATTTTAAGTGGTTGCATTGCAAAACTTACCGCAGGTAATAACAACAAAAAAGCCATAGAGATTAATTTAATCATAACGCTCAGTCCGCCATTTATTTATCAGTTGATCATAAGGTATAGTCAGCGGCTTTGGGCGCTTTCGTATTGCTTTTGGTGCGCCGGGTTGTGCCAACCAGTAATCAGGGGATTTTTCAGCTGATAATTTAGGAGAATAACGCTTTAATCGTACCTTAGCCATGATTTTATCTTGGGCAATGGCAATTGCGTCCATGGCTTGTTGTGGAGTCAGCTCACCAGAAATAGCTTGAGAAATTTTAGGCCACCAAGACGAAGACATCGCAGGGTAGTGGGGCACATTCACTCCTGTGTCTGTCCAACGTTCTCGTTCTCGGGAACGATAAAAGTCAATCAAGCCACCCCATCTATCTTTGATTTTTGTCAAGTACTCGGCGTTTATGGTGGATTTTCTTACTGGTGTACCGCCAATGAGGAATTTTTTTAATGCAACTGTTTTTGAACTACAAAATTGCGCCCATAACCAAGCCATATTACGGCGTTTGCCTTTGACGTTTCTGGGAATGGTCCAGCTACCAGCGTCTTGATAGCCAACTTTCATGCCTTCATCCCAATAACGGCCATAAGGCGTTGGTGCTACCCGCCATTTAGGTTGACCTAACTTATCTACTAGTGCTGAACCTGGTTGATGGAAACCATCATCTGATAGCCAGGTCACATATTGGAAAATTCTCTGGGCAATATTACCCTCGGCGGCTTTGGTGCCGGCATCACTCCAGCGCCAATTAATGGCTTGTGGCGGAGCAAATTTTTTCAACCAATAAATATATTTTGTTAATGCGTATACAGCAGCAGGGCCATTTAGTGCGCCGCCACGGCTAACAGTTGAACCTACAGGGGTACGGTTTTCTACTCGAATACCCCACTCATCAACGGGGATGCCATTAGGTAAGCCTTTGTCGCCAACACCTGCTATTGATAGCCAGGAATCAGTGAATCGCCAGCCCAATGAAGGGGACTCTTTACCATAATCTAAATGACCATAAACGTTGACGCCATCAATTTCTCGACCGGTAAAAAATTCAGCAATATCTTCGTAAGCCGCCCAATTAATAGGAACACCTAACTCATAGCCATATTGTTTAGCAAACTCTTCTTTAATATCGGCACGTGCAAACCAGTCATATCTAAACCAATAAAGATTGGCGAATTGTTGATCGGGTAATTGCAGTTGATTACCATCATAATCTTGACCAAACTCTAAGTTGAGAAAGTCATCAAGCTGCAGGTATGGATTAGTATAAGGTTGCCCTGTTGTTGCCATGTAATGGCTGAGATTAACAATTTTGTTCAACCTTAAATGCGTGCCAATCATATCGGCGTCATTAACGTAGATATCAAACAGTAGCCGGCCAGTCATTAATTGTTCCATCATATTTTTGATGATTTGACCTTCGCTTATTATTTTATGGGTAACCTTAATGCCCGTTATTTCTTCAAAGGCTTGGGTTAACACTTCACTTTCCCAATAATGAGTTTTTATGTTTTCTGCGACACTGGTTATTTCTTGCCCTTGATACTGTTTAGATGCATTGGCAAACCATGTTAGCTCTTGTAGCTTTTCTTCATAGTCATTTGCCGAGGGGCTAAAATATTCAGCCCAGTACACTATCGCTTTTTTATCAACGGTATACTCTGCTGAATAACCGTTTTCTATAAAAAAAAATAAAGTTAAAATGCTTGAGTAAATAATAGCTTTCACAAAAATAACCTTATGTATAAGATGAGTTTACCTCAAGTATAGCGGTAATTTACAACTATACGATAACACGATAAAATATAAATAATATTATATAAAGGGTATATGAAGGTTATATGATTAAAATTGACACAAGTATAGGTATAAAAAGGTAAAATTTGATAATGATCAAACAGACATTAATCATTAATTGTCATACTATAGCCATGTTACCTCAAAATGTAGAACTGGTATTTTGATGTGTCATGTATACACCCAAGGTAGATAATTTAATTGATAGATAAAAGAGTAGTCTTATGTCGATAGTTTTGGAAAACTTGTGGCACGAAGTAAACGGTGAAACACGTATTCATAATGTTAGTTTAACCCTCGAACCAGGTTCTTTTAATGTCTTACTTGGCAAGCAAGGCGCGAAGAAAGCAGGGAAAACAACCTTGATGCGCTTAATCGCTGGCTTAGAAACGCCTTCGAAAGGGCGTATTTTGATGAATGGTGTTGATATGGCCAATGTGCCCGTACAGCAACGAAATGTCTCTATGGTTCATCATCAGTTTATTAATTATACTCATTTAACTGTCAGAGAAAATATTGCTTCACCTTTACACGTTATTGGTCTTAAGAAAGCTGAAATTGAAGATAAAGTTAATGAAATTGCCGCTTTATTACATATTGAGTCTTGCTTAGAACGATACCCATTAGAGCTTTCGGGTGGGCAGCAACAACGAACGGCTATGGCACGTGCCTTAGTCAAAGATGCCGATATCATACTATTAGACGAACCTTTAGTTAACCTCGACTATAAATTACGTGAAGACTTACGTACTGAAATAAGAGATTTATTGGCGGCACGTAACAGCATTGCTATTTATTCAACCACCAACCCTAAAGTAGCTATGTCATTAGGGGGGAAATCGATTTTAATGCATGAAGGGCGAGTGATTCAAGAGGGGATGTCCAGTAATGTTTATAATCAGCCAGTGAATATTCAGGCGGCTAAGCTGTGCAGTGATCCTGAAATTAATGTCATTGAAGGGAATATTTCCGATAATGAAATTGTTTTTTCTGATAGTTTACGCTTTCCTCTCAATTCGAGAATGGATGACTTAGCGCTGGGGGATTATCGTTTTGGTATACGGCCAAGTCACCTGAAATTTGTTCCTGCGGATGATAGCGATTTAGAATTGTCTATGACGGTTGATTTAGCGGAAATAAGTGGCTCTGAGACAATGATTAGAGTATCAAATAAGCACTTTAATTTAGTTATGCACCTTGCTGGCGTACATGAGTATCATACAGATGCGCGGATTAAAGTTTATATGCCCATTCATAAACTTTTTGTTTTTGATACCAATGATCTATTGATTAAAGCGCCAATGTTGGCTTATTAAAAAATTGGTAGCAGTTCTACACTGAGCCGCGATGCTATTCGAATCTACTGGGGATTTTATTCTTCTCGATGCAATGCTAGACATTTCAGCATTTGTTATAAAGTGTTAGCGAATGCCCGCTTCTTTCAAGCGTTTATATAAGGTGTTTCTACTTATCGCTAAAGCTTTCGCTGTTTTTGAAATATTACCCTTACACTCATTATAAATACGGAGTAACTCAGCACTTTCTGCTGCGGCTTTATCGGCAACGGTTGCATGTTCAATTACCTGTTCAGTTGTTTGTTCAATTTGAACAGTTTTGTTGCTAATAGCACAATATTCATCAATTTTATTCTGTTTTAGATCTTCAAAAAAATCATCGGGTAAATGTTGTGTTTGAATAGGTTCATCATCAGACATGGCTTGCGCAATTTGAATGACGCTGACTAATTGGCGAATATTTCCTGGCCAAGGATGTTGCTCAAACAAGGCTACTATTTCAGGCGGTAGTCTTTCGTTACTGGCATGACTGCTATAGAGCGAATTAATTTGATGAAATAGTTGTTTTCTATCTGTGCGTTCACGTAACGGTGGCAATTCTAAGTTGAGACCACTGACGCGATAATATAAATCTTGACGAAATTGGCCCGACTCAACATCCTTTCTTAAGCTACGGTTAGTCGCCGAAATAAGTTTGATGTCAACGTGATAATTTTCTGTAGAGCCCAAAGGCGTTACTTTTCTTTCTTGTAAAACACGCAATAACCTACTCTGCACACTGAGTGGCATTTCGCCTATTTCATCAAGAAATAACGTCCCTTTATGTGCTTTACGAATAAAACCAATAGCGCCCTTGCTTGAAGCGCCAGTAAAAGCGCCTTTTTCATAACCAAAAAGTTCAGACTCAACTAAATCGCTAGGAATTGCCGCGCAATTAACCGCGACCAGCTGATGATTTTTTCGTTGGCTGCTTTGGTGTAAGCCTTTAACAAAAACTTCTTTACCAACACCTGTTTCACCATGGATCAGGATAGGAATATCTTTATCGATGACACGCTCAGCCTGTTCAATACAACGTGAAATTTTTTCATCACCAAAGCCGAATTGTTCTAACGGAATAATATCGGCATCATAGCTCGAAGGTGATTTATGACGAAAGTCTACGGCTTGTATTTCATTCTTTATCGGGGCTTTTAAAAAGCCGTGCATCTGATATTTGTCTAGCGCTCTAAAGGCAAATGGCAGGTTAGGGAGCTGATTCTTTAGTTTTTGTATGGGGATATCAAATATATCCACAATATTTGCTAAGGCAAGATCGTGGCACAGTAATGTTTCAGCGCGGCGATTGGCGGAAATAATGGTACCTGCTTCATTAAAAACGATGATTCCAGACCATTGGCTGTCTAAATTATCGAAGTTGGTATTAAAGGTAAGTATAAAGTGCTCATCGCCAAAGGTACTGATGATCAGTCTATTTTCAATACTCTGCGACATTAATTTTACCATACCCAGTGTATGAGATTGCGGTAAATATGCATCACTGGATATATCAAGCACCCCGAGTAAAGTGCGATTAACATCATAGATAGGTGCAGCAGAGCCTATCATAAAACGGTTAGCTTTAAGAAAATGATCATCTTGTTGAATTTGTACTGCTTCACCACAAGCTAGCGCGGTGCCAATGGCATTAGTACCATTTTTTCTTTCTTTCCAATCAATACCTTTCTCAAAAAGTGCTTTATGAGATGAGGCAAGAAAGCGTTTATCTCCCCAGCTATTTAATGCGTGCCCCTGATTATCAGTTAGTAAAATCAAACAATGAGTATTCGACAAAATGTTTTCGTAATAAGGCAATACTTCAGTGCCGGTGGTTTTAATTAACCGATGATACTCTTCATCTAAAGAATTTTGGTCACTTTGAGCTAAGCGCTGTAACTCGGGTTGGCTTGAATGGGATAAACCATAATGTTCACAACGCTGCCAAGACTCTTTAATTCTTTCGTCATTGCTCACCCGCTTTTCCTCATATTATTAATGGCAGTATTTGTAATACTTATATCAGTCAGTATTTATTTGATGGTGCTCTATTGGTGTTTTCATCTTAGAAAACCAGCATTTAATTTTTTACTAACTATTTTTCACTAGCCATATCCTATAGCTATATTCTCTAGCTATATAAGCAAAGATATAAACACAATTATCTACTTGAATAACTCATTTTCATGTTTTGAACAGTTTTAAACAAGTAGACTTAAATCCTTCATCATGTGATTTATAGTTGTTTTTGGCTGTTCAGTCAAGAGTAAGGGGCTGTTTTGAACATGTAATATAGAAATTAAAAATATTGAATTCTAATATTTTCAAATAAAAACAATAAGATAAATTTGTATCTTGTCTTTTTTTGATGTTTACCATTTTCAATGGTTTTTATTACAAAGACTAAGCATCATTTATCATAAATAAATATAACTCAAGTTGTTCAATGCAATTGTTCAATACAGTTGTTCAGTAAAAGTGTTCAATTTATTGTTTTTTGTGTTCAAATGAACAGTGTCATGAACATGTTTATACAGCTTTTTTGCGTTTTTATTCATTTTTGTTTTCGGGTTTTATTAGGAGGTATTCTTATAAATGGTTTAAATAACATGGGTTTATGTTTTGTTTTTGTTTATTTGTAATTGAAAGTTACATTTTGGCCTGAAGCATGCATTTATTGGTTATGCGAAAAGTTTTGTTGATAAAATTGTTCAATAATTTACGCAAAATATAAAATATATAAAAAGATATAATGGGAGAATACAACAATATGTCACTCGTTTTAGAAAATCTAGGTTATGTGGTCGAGGGAGAAACTTACCTTGCCGATATTAACCTAAAATTAGAACCTGGCTCTTTCAATGTACTATTGGGTCGTACGCTTGCCGGGAAAACTTCTCTTATGCGTATTATGGCAGGGTTAGATAAGCCAACCTCTGGTAATATCTATATGGACGGCCAAGATGTGACCAATGTTTCTGTGCAAAATAGAAATATTTCCATGGTTTATCAGCAATTCATTAATTACCCTAATTTAACGGTGCGTGAGAATATTGCCTCACCATTGAGAATTGCAAAAACTAAAGAGTCAGAAATCATTCGGCGTGTTAACGAAACGGCGGCGATTTTGCAAATAGAGCCTTTTTTAGACCGACATCCTCTTGAGCTCTCAGGTGGACAACAGCAGCGTTGTTCAATGGCACGAGCATTAGTCAAAGATGCAAGTATCATTTTATTCGATGAACCTTTAGTTAATCTTGATTATAAATTGCGAGAAGAGCTTCGTGCGGAGTTAAGAGATTTATTTAAAGAACGTAATGCTATTGCTGTTTACGCAACTACCGAACCTAATGAGGCCATGGCATTGGGTGGCGTTACCACGTTATTACATGAAGGACGAGTCATTCAAAGTGGCGTTTCAACGAAGGTTTATCGTCAACCTATTAATATTGAAGCGGCTAAACTTTACAGTGAACCAGCGATTAATCTTATTCCTGGTCGTCTTAGTAATAGTGAAGTGACGTTTGATGAAACTGTCCATTTCCCCCTTGATCATGAGTTGAGTAAAATTCCAGCAGGAGATTATGTCTTCGGTGTGCTACCAAGTCATATTGGTCTGGTGCCTAATAGAGACGATGATTTAGAATTATCAATGCGTATGGAATTAGCCGAAATTAGTGGCTCAGAAACTTATATGCATGTTGTTAATGATCATTTTAATTTAGTAATACAACTTTCTGGTGTTATTAATTATCACATAGGTGACCCGATCAAAGTCTATTTACCTACCCATAAACTGTTTGTTTTTGATCAAGCGGGTAATACCATTCAAACGCCATCTCAAGCTATCACGAGGTAATCAATTTATGGCTGAAATACATTTAAAATCATTGGCTCATAGCTATAGTAAGGATGCAAGCAAACCTTCTGATTATGCTATTAGAGAAATGGATCACGTTTGGGAGCACGGTGGCGCCTACGCGTTACTTGGCCCTTCTGGTTGTGGCAAAAGTACCTTACTTAACATTATGTCAGGGCTGCTTTCACCCTCCGACGGTAAAGTACTTTTTGATGGTGTTGAGGTGAATGACATTCCACCTGAAGATCGCAACATTGCGCAAGTTTTTCAATTCCCTGTTATTTACGATTCAATGACTGTTTTTGATAACTTAGCTTTTCCTTTACGCAATATGAAAACACCAGAAGTGCAGGTGCAAAGTAGAGTACATGAAATCGCTGAAGCACTTGAGCTAACGCCACTGTTAAAGAAAAACGCCAGTAACCTTACCGCCGATGAAAAACAAAAAGTGTCGATGGGACGTGGTCTTGTTCGTAGCGATGTTTCGGCAATTTTGTTTGATGAACCGCTCACGGTTATTGATCCACAGCTTAAGTGGAAATTACGCCGAAAATTAAAACAGATTCATGAGCAATTCAACATAACCATGGTTTATGTTACTCATGATCAGTTAGAAGCTTCTACATTTGCTGAAAAAATAGCGGTCATGTACGGTGGGCAAATTGTTCAATTTGGTACCCCTCGAGAATTATTCGAACGCCCAAATCATGCTTTTGTTGGCTATTTTATCGGTAGCCCGGGAATGAATTTAGTGGAAGTAGAGCGTTGTAATGGTGGTGTGAAGTTTAGTGAGACTAAAGTAACCCTAGAACCTGCAATGATTGAGCTGTTAGCTAAAATGCCGAGTAAAAATGTCAAGATAGGTATCCGCCCAGAGTTTATTCATGTTTGGGATGAACCTAATAGTGATGCATTTTGTTGTGATCTGCTTCATGTTGAAGATTTAGGTACTTACAAAATTCTTAATATGAAACTAGATGACCAAGAGCTAAAAGTACGTCTCGACGAAGACCGAAAAGTTCCTAAAGGCAAGGTTTATATCAGTTTTCCTGAACAATGGCTTAAAGTTTATGTTGATGAGTATTTAGTTGAAGTACCTGCTCAACAAGAAGGAGAAAACGCATGAAGAAAATAACCAATAACAAGGCATGGTTCCTTGTTTTGCCGGTGTTTTTACTGGTGGCATTTTCTGCAATTATACCGATAATGACGGTAGTTAATTACTCGGTACAAGATATTTTTGACCAAAACACTTCCTATTTTGTTGGCGCAGAATGGTATCGAGAAATGTTACGTAGCCCGCGTTTACTTGATTCACTATTGCGCCAATTTAGTTATTCATTTTCGGTGTTATTGATCGAAGTTCCACTTGGTATTGCTGTTGCGTTGATGATGCCAGCAAAAGGACGAATGGCTTCGGTAAGCTTAATACTGGTCGCTATTCCATTGTTAATTCCATGGAACGTAGTTGGCACCATCTGGCAAACGTTTAGTCGTGCAGATATTGGCTTATTCGGTTGGGCAGTTAATGCCATTGGCATAGATTACAATTATTCATCTAATGCTAGTGATGCATGGTTCACCGTATTACTAATGGATGTATGGCATTGGACATCACTTATTGCTTTACTTTGCTACTCCGGCTTACGTGCAATACCTGAAGCTTTCTATCAAGCTGCGCGCATTGATAGAGCATCAAGTTGGGCAATCTTCCGTTACATTCAATTACCTCGCTTGAAAAGTGTCTTGGTTATCGGCGTATTACTACGATTTATGGATAGTTTTATGATCTATACCGAACCCTTCGTTTTAACAGGTGGCGGACCAGGAAATTCAACGACTTTCCTAAGCCAAGCGTTAACTAAAATGGCAATCGGCCAGTTTGATTTGGGACCAGCTGCTGCTTTCTCATTGATTTATTATTTAATTGTTTTATTAGTATGTTATCTGTTTTTTACTGTAATTAACTTACAAGACAAGGCTAAATAAGGAGTAACTTATGCAAATAAATAAACGTAAAACCCTCGGCATGACCGCTTACTTATTGTTTTTATTAGTGCCTATTTATTGGCTACTTAATATGTCATTTAAGAAAAACGATGAAATACTTGGCACACTAACATTGTGGCCAAATAACTTCACTTTTGATAACTATATCACCATCTTTAGCGATCCAAGTTGGTACATGGGTTATGTCAACTCTATGATCTATGTTTCCATGAATATGGTTATCACCTTAATCGTAGCATTACCTGCAGCTTATGCTTTTAGTCGCTATAAATTTGTCGGTGATAAACATTTATTCTTTTGGCTATTAACTAATCGTATGGCTCCACCTGCGGTGTTCTTATTACCTTTCTTTCAACTTTATTCGTCAGTAGGTTTGTTTGATACCCATATTGCCGTAGCGCTTGCCCATTGCTTATTCACTGTGCCATTAGCGGTATGGATTTTAGAAGGCTTTATCTCTGGTGTACCACGTGAAGTTGATGAAACTGCTTTTATCGATGGCTATAGTTTTCAACGATTCTTTATTCGTATCTTTTTACCTATGATCAGTTCAGGTATTGGTGTTACGGCGTTCTTTTGTTTTATGTTTTCTTGGGTGGAATTATTACTGGCGAAAACGTTGACTTCAGTTGAAGCAAAACCTATTGCCGCCATTATGACCCGAACCGTTGGTGCCGCAGGTATTGATTGGGGCTTATTAGCCGCCGCGGGTATTTTAACTATCATCCCAGGAATATTGGTGATTTATTTTGTACGAAATCATGTAGCCAAGGGTTTCGCCTTGGGACGTGTGTAAGACATTTTAGGAGATATATTATGAGTTGGATGGCGTGGACTGGATTAACGACAACATTTTTTAGTGTTATTGCAGTCATATTAGTGTGTATGACCGTATATGAAATTAAAGTTCCTTGTACTGAACGTAAAGGTTTTTTACCGATAAGTACCACTCGAGGAGACAGGCTTTTTATTGGTTTACTTAGTAGTGCTTACATTCATTTAGCCTTTCTGGCCGTGACTGAATTCAGTCTGATGATTGCTTTAGCATTGTCGGTTATTTGGCTAGCGATATTATTGCGCTGGGGATAGGTACGAAGAAAGTAAATTTAAACTAGTAATATTAATGGGGAAAATATTACTAGTTAAAAATTAAATGTATCGATCTAAATAGAAAACAAGGTCGATACATTTAAAGATTTGAGTAAATAGATTTTATTAACTACCCTTAAAATAATTTATTTACCAAGTCGAACTGTTGGTTAACACCAACAAAAGTACTGGAAATATCAACAAGATAGCAATTGATAGATATTTTCAGAGAAAAATCACAATCTAATATAAAAATGAGAAATATCATGAAAGAGAATAAATTAAAGAAGATTGTATTACTGGGGGCAGCTATGTCTATTGCTGGTATGGCTTTGCCTACGCTAGCGGAACAACCTCTTGATTCAGCCAAAAAATGGCTAGATAAAGAGTTTAGCGAATCAACTTTAAGTAAAAGTGAACAACTTGAAGAACTTAAATGGTTTATTAAAGCTTCTAAACCCTTCAAAGGTATGAGCATTAACGTTGCGTCTGAAACGATAGCGACACATACCTATGAATCACAAGTGTTAGCGAAAGCTTTTGAGGAAATTACCGGTATTAAGGTTAATCATGATTTGATTCAAGAAGGGGATGTTGTTGAAAAATTACAAACTCAAATGCAATCAGGTCGTAATATTTATGATGCCTATATTAATGATTCAGATTTAATTGGTACTCACTTTCGTTACGGTAAAGTTGTCGCTATTTCAGATATGATTGAAAATGAAGCTGCTGATTACACTCTACCTACCTTAGATATTGATGATTTTATTGGCTTAGATTTCACTACCGGCCCTGATGGAAAATTATATCAATTACCCGATCAACAATTTGCTAACTTATATTGGTTCCGTGCCGATTGGTTTGCTCGTGAAGATTTAAAGAAAGAGTTTAAAGAGCGTTATGGTTACGGATTAGGTGTACCAGAAAACTGGTCTGCTTACGAAGATATTGCTGACTTTTTTACTAATCATGTAAAAATGATTGATGGTGAACGTGTATACGGCCACATGGATTACGGTAAAAAAGATCCTTCTTTAGGATGGCGCTTCACTGATGCTTGGTTCTCAATGGCTGGTGCTGGCGATAAAGGCTTACCGAATGGTTTACCTGTTGATGAATGGGGCATTCGTGTTGAAGGTTGTCGTCCTGTCGGTTCAAGTGTCGCTCGTGGCGGTGCAACGAATGGTCCAGCAGCCGTATATGCCACTACTAAATATGTAGATTGGTTAGGCGATTATGCGCCACCACAAGCACAAGGTATGACGTTCTCTGAAGCGGGTCCGGTACCAGCTCAAGGAAACATTGCTCAACAAATCTTTTGGTATACCGCTTTTACAGCGAGTATGACCGATAAAGGTTTAGCCGTAGTTAATGACGATGGTACACCTAAATGGCGTATGGCTCCTTCACCTAAAGGTCCTTATTGGGAAGAAGGCATGAAGCTTGGTTATCAAGACACGGGTGCTTGGACATTCATGAAGTCTACACCTGAAAAACGTCGCTTAGCCGCTTGGTTATATGCACAATTTACTGTTTCTAAAACAGTTTCATTGAAAAAAACCTTAGTGGGTTTAACGCCTATTCGTGAGTCTGATTTAAATTCTCAGGCAATGACCGATGCAGCACCAAAATTAGGTGGATTAGTTGAGTTTTACCGTAGCCCAGCACGTGAAAATTGGACACCTACCGGAACTAATGTTCCAGACTACCCTAAACTTGCTCAACTTTGGTGGCAAAATATTGCTGAAGCAGCAAGTGGTGAAAAAACTCCACAACAAGCACTTGATAATTTAGCTGCGGCACAAGACAAAGTGATGAAACGTCTAGAGCGTGCTAATGTTCAAGGTGAATGTGGACCTAAATTAAATGAAAAACGTGACCCTAGTTATTGGTTGAATAAACCAGGCGCCCCAAAAGCTAAGCTAAGTAATGAAAAACCTCAAGGTAAAACTATTGCCTATGATGATTTACTAGAAAGTTGGAAAGCTGAATAACTAAACGTTAATTCTTGATAAAAATAATTACTCACTCCCCGTTATTTTCTGGGGTGTGGGTAAAGCTAGGCTGATTTTGTGCAAATAAGTAAAAACCATAAGATCCCTAGTAAAATAAAATACAAAATTTAGGATGTAATAACATGAAAAACTTAACAAAAACAAGTAATATAGCAAAAGTAACTAAATTAAGCAGTGCCATGGTATTAGCGATGGCCGCAATGACAAATACGGCCAATGCAACGGTAACAATAGCAAGTGATTCTGGTTGGGAAACTAGTATTAGTGGTTCTATTCCTGTTTTCGTTGTTAGCTCAGATCATGATGGCGAAGAGTCAGCAACACGTGTTCAATCGGGTTTCAACCCTGCAAACTTAAACTTTCACGTAGCAGCACCAAAACTAGATAATGGCTTAACGGTTTCAGGTCATTTTCAAATAGACACACATTTGCAAGGTAGCGGTGTGCAAAATAGCGGTACTTTCGAAAGCCGTGTTGCAAATATTCAAATCGCAGGTGATTTTGGTACTGTTGTTGTTGGTAAAGATTTTGGTGTATTTAACAGCTCAGCTATTGGTGATATTGCCAGCCAAGGTGGCGTAGGCTGGTTAGGTGGCGGTGCTGATACCGGTAATGCTACAGGAGGACGTATTGGTACAGGTTATGTTTATGCCAATTTTAATCCTCAAGTAAAATTCATTTCAAATGATTACAATGGTTTATCATTTAAAGTAGCAATGATTAACCCTGAAGAGCCACAAGACTCACAAGGTGCTCGCATTGAAACAGATTCACCACGCTTCGAAGGGCAAGCTAATTATGCCACGAAGTTTAATGCGGGTGGTATTAAGTTATGGGCTGGATTCATACAACAGAATGTCTCAGTGTTAGGCGCGAACTCCTTTGATTATGATATGCAAGGCTTTGATATTGGTACTCATCTTGATTTAGGTGATTTTGGTATAACATTGTCATTTACAGATACTACCGGTATTGGTGCTGACGGCCTATACGGATTCGGTGGAATCAATGATGCTGATGTTGATGCCACTCAATGGTATGTTGAAGCTGATTATGTCTTTGATAAAACTACTGTTGGCATAAGTTACGGTGAAGGACAGCAAGATAGTCGAGCTGCTGATGCTTCTAAAGGGCTTGACGCAGTAGCAGAAGTTGATAATGAATTATCAATGCTATTTGTTCATTACCAATGGACACCAGAGTTTCGTCTAGTTGGAGAGCTACAAGATTATCAATCTGATGTTCAAGCCGACTATGATGCCATAGTACTTGGTTTTCAATTCGACTTTTAAGTTCGTTTTGCCATACTGTTAGTAATGCATTTTAGTATGGCTTTTTGTTGACCTGATGTTTTAAGTCTCACCAGTGCTTTTAGCTTGAGGGTCAACTTTTGTAAGGAACAGGGATATTACCTTTCTAAGTTGGTAATACATGCGCTATTTAACTGTTCTGTTTTGCCTGCGCTTTTTGCGCAGGCCTTTTTAATCAGTTATCTAAAAACTTATGCGCATAACTGAAAGAAACGTTCAAGGAGCAGTAAGTAAAAACCCAGGAGCTTGATGTTAACTACATCTGTGGATATCACTCCACATATAATATGAGGTAATATAAATGAACTTTTTGAGAGATTTATCTATTAGATATAAACTGCTTGCGCTGACACTCATCCCATTATTATTAGCGTTGGTTTTTATCATTAATGGTCTGTTAAAAAATTACCAAGTTTTCGCTGCTTTGCAACAAGCACAAACCTTAGAATCATTAAATTTAGCGGCGAGTCAATTAGTTGATGAATTACAAAAAGAGTTTGGCTTTTCTGCTGGCTACTTGAGTGCTAAAGGCAAAAAATTCTCCACTGATTTAACCAATCAAATCATCGTAACCGAACAACAATTATCCCATTATAAAGCAGTTGCCAATCAATTTAATACCGCCGAGAGTGGTCAATCACTGATTGATTTAATTTCATCGATAGAAAAACAATTTGAACAGCTCGCTCAAATTCGTTTAGGTGTTAATGAACAATCCATGCCAAACGATGACATTGTTAATTACTACACTAATCTTAATAGCTCTCTGCTGACCATAAATCGCTTAATTGCCAGTTTAGTAACCGATCAAAAAATAAATCGTCAAATGAATGCTTACCTCTATTTATTACAAAATAAAGAATTGGCTGGTATTGAACGGGCCATATTGAGCCAAGCTTTTGCAACGAAGAAACCTAGCGTTGCCATGTATAATCATTTTGTTAGCTTGTTAGCGGAACAAAAGACCTATTTAACACTGTTTTTAGACCTCGCCACTGAAGAGCAAAAAGTAGCGTTTAATGAAGCCTTTACCGGTGATGCGATTAAAGAAGTAGGCCGTATACGAAAAACGGTATTAAAACAAAAGAAACGTTTAAGAATTAATGCTAATTACTGGTTTGCCAATTCTTCTGCACGTATAGATAAATTAAAAATAGTAGAAAACAACATCTCACAACAATTAACGCAGTTAATCACCACAGCAAAAGAAGATGCTTATGCGAACTTACTCAAACTTATTGCCATTGCACTAACCGCCTTACTGCTGAGTTTGTCTCTTAGTATTTATTTATTAAGGCAAATTGGCGGGCAAATTCGCTCATTATCGGGGGCGATGATAAAAGTTCAACAACACTCCGACCTGACTTCACAAGCACAAGTAAACAGTCAAGATGAACTAGGCTTACTTGCCCATAATTTTAATGAAATGGTAGAGCATTTAGGTAGATTAACCAGTAATGTTAGGAATGCCAGCCAGCAATTAACGCAAACGGTAGATGAAATTCAGCAGATTATTGGCACCGTTGACAATGAAATGAATTCTGGTCTAGAACAAACAGAGCTGGTGGTGGTGGCGGTAAATGAGTTAGACGCGACAGTGCAAGAAGTTGCCTCTAATTGTTCTGGAACGGCTGAAAAATCTAAATCTGCACATGATGCGGCTGTTCAAGGGGAGTCTTTGGTTACTCAAGCGAGTGAATCCATCGATAAACTTTCAGAAGAAATAAACCAGTCAAAAGCTATCATTCAGCTAGTGGCTGAAGACAGTAATGAAATAGGCAGTATTTTGGATGTTATCAATGGTGTTGCCCAACAAACTAATCTATTAGCGTTGAATGCGGCAATAGAAGCGGCACGTGCCGGTGAACAAGGGCGAGGATTTGCTGTGGTTGCCGATGAGGTTCGCTCTTTGGCACAGAAAACGTCTGAGTCAACCTCTCGTATTCGAGATATGATTGAACAATTACAACACCGCAGCCAAGAAGGTGTTCAAGCCATGCTTAGCAGCCAAGAATGTGCAAATACAACGGTGGGCAGCTTTGCGGGCTTATCTGAACAGCTAAGTAATATTACCAATCAATCGTCTGAATTAAGTGATATGAACTTTCAAAATGCCGCCGCCACGGAGGAGCAATCAGCAACCGTTGATGAAGTTAACCGCAATATTGAGCTTATTCAACACTCTTATCACAGTACTAATGATAGTGCCGCAAAACTTAAAGAGTCGGCAAAATGTTTAGATGTGGTCGCTAATCAACTGATGGATGAAGTCAGTACCTTTACGCTTGCATAGTCGAAGCAAAATCGAAGCAGGGTAAATTAATGTAATTTTATAGAATTGGTTGCGGGAGCCAGATTTGAACTGACGACCTTCGGGTTATGAGGCTTAAAAATTCACTAAACCTTAACTTGTATTAATGTACATCAATGTAAGTGTTTATGTCAACCCTTTGTTTAACTTAGTTTTTGTATGTAAATTTTGTGACAAATAATTAAAAGGAGTTTTAACGTAAAATAATTTAATGGCACAAATTTTAACTACTATTTTATTCGTGCTTTATTCATAAACTGACCTTTATATCGTTTTCGAGCGGATTCTATCATTTATTTTTTACAGGAGATAGTTAAATTTATTAATTATTTCCTGCTGTATATCTTTGTCACTTGGACCATTCAAATGCCAAAGATGGACGGAAAGGTATTTAGTGATCACTAGGGGCTACCTCATGACAAAAGTAATAGAAAAACCCATGCGAATCGCATGGGTTTTTAACAGCTAACCGCTAGTTAAATATTGTGTAATATTAATGGATTAACACCTTGATTCTAAAAGTTTTAACTTTGATGTTTTAGTTCTTGTAGTCTATGCTTTTATAGTAAGGTTAGTTGATGTTAATTATTCAAGAATTAGAAAGATAAGAGAGATGTAGTGAAACGAGTAGAGGAGATCGAACACAAAAATATTATCTTAAACTTTCCAGAATTAGAGAGGTGTTGTGAAGAACTTTTAAATGACGATGAAAAAGCATATTTATTTCCTATCTTAGTTTATTGGACCGGCTCTGATGTTAATGCAGCCCGCTGGCTGAACTCTGAAACTATTTCAGCATTTGGAGGACAAACGGGGCTTGAGGTTTGTCGAAGTCATAACTCGGAAGGTTTTGTTCATTACATTCAGCACATTGAAATTGGAGGTTTTGCTTAATTCCTCTTGTAGAGGTCTCGATAAACAGGTTGTTAACTCCAGAGAATGAATCTGGGGATTTCTGATAAGGATGGAAATAGCATGAACGATGACACTAAAAAGAATGAATCGGTACAACACGCTATGCAAGAACTTTTTGACGCTAATGAAAACCTAGCTACTATTTCTCTGACGAAAAATGGAGTTGTAGCGTATCATTTCGGTGAGAATGGTAGTATGGCCATAAATCCAGCGTGGGCAAAAATTGTTATTAACGCTGTTAAAGAACTTTCTGAATTAGAAGGAAATATAAAATAAAAGCTATTAAATTAATAATGACGTGTCGCAAAGAACTAGTGCTTTAAGTTGAAACTAACTGAAAGTATAACCTGTTCACTTTAGCAACAAGATAATGCATGTAGAGGTATCGCTTAATTACGAACATTAAATAGTCTCTATGATAGTAAAAATGAATAAAATTGCAAATCAATCGACCGTGTAATATATTAAGCATAAGTATTTATTGTGTAATATATTAAACATGGAATCATCTTCGAGTCTTGAATTAACAAAGTCATTAGGCAGCTTGATAAAGCTTGCTCGTATAAACAACTATACACAAGATGAACTTGCTCATCGGCTTGGTATTAGCCGTTCTACTATGGGATCTATTGAAAAGGGCAAGACATCTGTATCAATAGGTTTGTATTTTGAAGCCCTTACTATTTTAGGTATCGAACAAGTGTTAACTGAATTTATCGACGGTTTGGCTTCAAATTTCATTCAAGGCCGTTCAAGAACTTCCATTGCTAAAGTGGAGTTACCTGATGATTTCTGATTCAGTTATTAGAGCTTATGTTTTTATTGAAGGGTTAGATGTTTCTCCTATTATTTGTGGGGTATATCAACTTGATATTAAAAATAAGCAAGGCTATTTTGGTTATGGTCAATCTTATCTAGAAAGGCAAAACGCATTTCCATTAGATCCTATCCATCTTCCCTTAATAAAGGGGACTTTTAAAACAAATCCTCATAGTGAAATTTTTGGCGTGTTACGAGATGCCGGACCAGATTCTTGGGGCCGCAGAGTTATTTTGTCTTTACACAAGACCAAACCACGTAATGAAATTGAATTTTTACTTGCTGGCGCCGGTGAGGGCGTAGGCGCATTAATGTTTAGTTTATCGCGTAGCGGAACAAAACCTAAAAAGCCTAGAAACCAATTAAGTGATATTAAATCTCTTATTAATATCAAAGAAAGTATTTTAACCAATGGCAAAATTACTCCAGAAGCTTTAAAAGTATTTGAGCAAGGCTCTAGTATGATGATTGGAGGAGCCAGACCTAAAACGACATTGGTAGATAAAGAGATCAATTACATTGTTAAATTCAATCGGAATCAAGATTTATTTGATAATGTCATGGTTGAGCACGCGACAATGAAAATGCTAAATGAATTAGAGGGTAGGGTCGCTATCACTAAACCTATTTGCTCTGATATTGGCAACATCTTACTCGTTGAAAGGTTTGATATGAATGAAAGCCGAATAACTTCTCACTTCATTAGTGCTGCTTCTCTTCTTGAACAAACAAGTAATAAAGTTGGAAAGTTAGAAGCGACTCAAAGTTATACTTATGGAGCGTTGGCTGAGTTCATTAGGCACCACGGGAAACAGCCGGAGCAATCGATGGAATTGTATCAACGTATGGTTTTCAATGCTTTTATTGGTAATGTTGACGATCATACGCGTAACCATGCCATGCTATATGACTTTGTTGAGGAAGGTTGGTTTTTGAGTCCTGCTTATGATGTATTACCGATTAAAAATGAGAAGTCACATAGTTTAGGTCTTGGAGATGATGGTAGGGTAGCAACTATTGTAAACCTTCTTTCACAATCAAAACGATTTGGTTTGCGTACCGATAAAGCATCTAAAATCATTCGTAATACAAGAGAGTTGGTTTCATCTTGGCCAACTTATTTTAAAGATGAAGGTGTCAATGATATCGACCTATCGATATTAGAGAGTGTGATCCCCGACATAGACAGTTGGTAATCTCTTGGTATTACCGTATTAAATAATGATTAAAATAAACAACATAAGGTAAAAATAGGTTGGAAATAATTTGGACATCAGAGTTGCTATTAAAAAACTCAGTCATTAAAGAGTACTTAAGTTGCTTAAATGATAAAGAATCAACGAGTTTGATTAAGGCAATTAAAGCACTATACCTCACGCCTGAATTAACTAATATTTGCCAAGTACTCTTAAGATTAGAGGATACCTTAAACGCGATCAAGTCTATTGAATGGCCAGATGAAATTAATATAGAAATTATTAATTTGAATTCGGCGATTAGTAAAATTAAAACGTTAGAATTTTTTATAGCTCAATTAAATAAAGAAAAAAACACGTCTAAAAATCCTATCTATGGCCGGATTGAAGAATATCCTGTAGCAGCATTGTTTTGTCAGCAATTTGGCCTTTCTATTAATGATAATCAAAAACCCCTTCTTTTTTTACTTAATTTTATGCTTTTTCAAATCTCAAAATATAACCAATGGGAATTACATAAAAAGGATACATTATTAACTAATGCTGCTAATACATTACGCAAAATTATTGCATGTGATAGTGAGTTTAAGGTTCGTATTAGCCTTGAAAAATTAAATTACGATAAATTATCTAAACTACTTATTACCCTAACTGACGGAAAGTACATTGTTTTTCAAGATCAGTTTTTAATAGCTTGGTCAGATTTTTATGAAGATCAGCCTTTTGTTAGAATAATACCGTATCAACAGTCAGAGCAACACAACGAAGACACTTCTGATTTTATAACAGGAACATTAAATCTTTTTTCAAAACAAATTATTGAAACGGGTAATGGTACTTATATAAATAGTGGCTTTATTTCAACACTAGGTATTAACGATGAACTTGATATTGATGAGTCTGTTATTGAGTTTGTTGACGTTATTTCACCAGATAATGTTGAACTTGATCATCGAACTAAAGATTCGGCAGCTATTTATGGTAGCCGTTTAAGTTTAATTGAAAAAAAACACTTACCTTGGAGGAGTATTGCTTTAGCTAAACATGAAGTTGTTGAACTTGTAGCATATCTAGAATCTCGGTTAGAGGACTTAATAGATCCAACCGTGATTTTTGCCACACTTGTCTTTTTAACGTCTAAACCGTTTATTGAGGTTTTAGGTATTAATATCTATTCAAAACCGCCTCAATTGACCTATATCAATAGTGATTTTATTGACCTTACATCGGGAAGTTGGTGGCGACGCAGTATTGAAATGCCTTCTGCTTATAAACCAAGCCCAGAGCAAACAAACCTACTGGCAATACATAGCGACTGGTTAATGTTACCTCTGCCTAAACAACTTGTTTTAGCATTAAAGAAATTGATTACAACGACACCAATGACTATTAAGCAACTTTGCTTTAAAGAGAAGGGTAATACTCTTGATGCGGCACTAGCAAATTTTTTAAGACCTTTATGGATGGATAACGATAAGGTACATCGAAGGATTACACCAGCGGCGGTTAGGGCAACTCTTTTTGATAAAATAACTGAACAATATGACAGTGGCTATGCCGCATTGATGTTAGCTAATAGTGAATTTGATACACCTACCACTTTGTATTATATCAGTGCACGTTCAAATAAATTAAGGGGGGATTATATTGCCTTAGTATCTGGGTTAGGTTTTCAGTTGTCTGAAAATATTGATGATGAAGATAATGTTATCGGGAGTAAACTCTCTATCGATAAGGCTGAAATTGCTAGAGTGATAAAGTCGAAAAGAGCCGCTTTATTGCAAATGTTCTCAGAAACGTCACCTTCATTAGAGCAACTTATTGTTAGGCATAACCAGTTTGTTAATTACACATTACTCATATTAATCGCATCAACAGGACATCGTAGTAGAACCGAGTTTGGTTTTACATCTTATTCAATGGATGATAGGGCAGGATATAGTCTAATTTCGGATAAAATAAACTTTGTTGATAGCTCGATTCGAGTTATTCCTCAATGCACAATACTTAAAAAACAATTAATCTCTTATAAGAATCATTGTGCTGATTTATCTAGATTAATAAAGCCTTATAATTTTTCGTTGGCGAAAAAATTATCTAAGGTATTTAAACTACAAGTAAACGATGAACCCACATTTTTTCATATCGTTAGTAATAACGTTATACCTGTTGGAAGTAGTAAAATAGAGGGATATTTATTACCTGAAATAAATTTGCCATTAAATTTTTTACGTCACTATTTTTGCTCTGCTTTACGGCTTGCGGGAGAATTTAAATTTGCTAAGGCATTGATGGGACATGTTGGAAGTGGTGAGCATATATTATCTGATCATTCTTGTGACGCGTTAGAAAATATAAAGTCTGTTGGAAGTGCGATTGATCATCTTCTTACAGAGATTGGCATTGAGGCAATAGAGATTACTCCGTCTAGGGGCCCTAAAATAAATGTTGGCACTGATGAAATCGGAGAGTTATATAGTCCCAGTTATTTAAGGCGATCTGAAATCACTGAACGGTCTTGTCAGATACGTTGGGTCAGAAAATTAATCAGTCCACGCGTAAAAGAACTAATGGATCCTAAAACACATGAGGAAACTGTTGATGAGTTGTTAAAACAAGCCGCGGCAGATCAGAACAGTGTCATTTCTATTGAACGAAGGCTTTATTGGCTGAATCGGGTAATATCAAAAGTGTCGAAAGCTCAACGATGGGTTGCCGCATTAAATGAGCCAGAAAGGTTAGCTGTTGAACCTGTTCTCATTTTAAGAATGCGTCAAGCTCAATTTATTAAAGAAAAAGTTAACGAATGGATACTATCAAATAATGAGTTTTTGACTCATCAAGAGCAAATAGCGAAAATATGGTGCAGCCTCACCATAAATAGTGATATGGACGTTCCAATTAATTTACCCAATTTGTCGGTCATGAAAGAACCGCCATTTTATGAGCATGGTATGGCTTGGTTTGAAATGTTAGATAGCAAAAGCAATCAAACACACATCATTCATATTGACTCTATTTCTTTGCTGTTAATACAAAGATACTCAATATCTACTATTAACATAAAAAGTGCTGCTGATATTAAAAAATGTATTCTTCAAAATATCCTATATCCATTAAGTAAACAAAATAATCTAGATCATGTTGCAAGGAGCGCACTTAAAACCATCGATAGCACGGGGATGTACTTGCGAGAGGCTAGAGATCCTTTCTCTATTTCTCTACTTCATGCTTATCAAAACAAACGACTTTTGACGACGAATATTCCCCCTGAAAAGCTATGCCGTTGGTTATCGGCCACTCCTACAATCTATGAAACATCACTTATTAAGGCAAGTGTTCTCAATTTGATTTCTACATCGAAATTCAAAAATTCAACGAATAATAATTATCAATCATCACTGTTATTGATGCGAAAATTACATAGACGGATGCGGCAACTCAAAGATGTAAATACGCCAAAAACACCTCTCAGCCAAGTCTTGATTTGTACTTGGGCTGATTTTATAAAGCTACCGGATGAAACCAATGTTAACTGTTTGATTCAGCAATCTCAGCATTTAGATGAAATGATGGTTTTGGTTCTACTTTGGTTGATTGATGTATCAAAACGCCCAGGTAGAGAGAAACGAAAAAATACAGCTATTGGTACGGTTAAAACATATTTGTCAAATGTAGGTAAACCTTTATTAGAGCAATCAATTGGTCGTTCCATTTTGCAGTTAGAGCCAGAGGAATTAACTGAATTTTATAGTGATGCTTTAGATTCACGTAATATTATTGACAGAGCTCAACGTGCTCAAAACATGCGTAATTTTCATAATTTCTTGATGACATCTTATCTATGCTCTCCTGTAGATTGGCATTCGATTGAGCCCACTATTAACAATAATGATCGAGCAGCAGATGCCAATATTATTTCAATGCGTGAATATAATAATACATTAAACTTGTTAAAAAGTGATCCGGATTCACTTCCTGTCGAACAGGATATAAATCAACTTATCTTAATATTGTGTTATAGGGCCGGCCTTCGTTCTGGAGAGGCTACTCACTTGAAGTTAAATGATATTGACAACAAAAACTGGATAATCCATGTTCGAACGAATAACTTACATCGAACGAAAACACTGAAATCAAATAGAAGAGTTCCTGTTGATTTATTGTTATCAGAAGAAGAAAAAGCATTAATAAATCGTCGTATTGAACTAGTTAAACAATATCACCCAGATGCTGAAAACCCTTGGCTACTTTGTGATAAAACTACATCAAGGTGTTTGGTTTATATCGATAAACATACCAGCAGAATAAACCATGCATTAAAAGTCGTTAGTGGTGATAACACACTTCGTCTTCATCATGCACGGCACAGCTTTGCTAATTATCTTTTGTTACTTACAAATGAGCTGTATTACTCACGTCACGTTTATGTTGAACTCCAAAAGTGGTGTCGAACGGATGATATTGAAAATTTCTCCCACTTAGTTACAACTCTTTTAACGGGAAAGCAGACTTCAAAATCAAATGTTCTTCATGCTATCTCATTGGCAATGGGACATGCTAGTCCAGAAACAACCTTACGTAGCTATATACATGTTTTGGGCTTATTGCATGCTACAAAAAATGAAAAGAGGCTTGTCAGGGCTATTGATAAAGCTTCTATGGCATCAATAACAGGAGTTGAGAGGAGTCATGTATATAAAATATTAGCTCGTGGCTGTAGTGAACGATATGGATTTTTACCTCTTTGTGAACATGTGGCTAAAAAATGGACTGGCTATCAGCAGTTATCTAGTCATCAACAAAAAAACAATTTACAACTAAGTTCAATTACACCTAACAAGGATCGTATTTACATTGAGTTAAATGATATTGAACGGATAATTAGAGCCGCTGAAAGTGGTCTTGTGGATACTGAAATTGCGTATTATTTTCAACTAGACTTCTCTTTTGTGCAAGGCGTCATTAAAGCGACACAGGACATAAAATTACAAACAGGGTATTTGGGGACTAGCATTAGTTCAGATTTAGAGTATATATTTTTTACTACAAACAAAAAGAAGCAAATGACCTCAGCAAAATATATAAAACAAGAAGACTTTCAAAAGCTTCTTATTTTGATAGCCAAACTATCTAATCAACAGATGGTTGAAGTAACTAACATATGGCTGCACAGTTATACACCTAATGATGGCTTAGTTGTTAGTGATATTAGCTTGACGCAATTTAAAAATCTTTTGACTATTTTGGGTTACGAAGTTATTGACTCAAAATGTGATATATTAGTAAGAGACCAGTATAGTAAAAGAAAAGGAACAAGCCTTAAATTGGCTTCCATAAAAAGTAATAGTACATCCAATAATGATAATAAAGTACAGCATGCTATTTTTTTACTGAGCGTCTACATTAAGCACAAACTAAATCATTAATCGTGAGAGAGTAGTACATGAGCATTAATATACAAGCAGACTTTATTAATTATGTTGGCGACGGTACTCTTGAAATTACAGAGCCCAAAAAATTTGCAAAATTATCGAATCAACTATTGAATTTAATAAGGCTTCAAATTCACAATTTCGAAGATAGGTTAAAGTTAAAATTGCTTATTAAAGAAAATAAAATTATTCTTTTATTTGATGAGAGTGATGATAAGCAGACGGGGTTTGATGAAGGTAAAATCGAAAATATCCTGATGGAAGGGTTGGAACATCAATTAGACCAAGTGATAAAGTACAAAAAATTAATAATCGATGGTTCTATACCCGAAGCATCTAAGTTGAACTCAAAAAATAATTCACAATTATCTAAAGCCGCCGCTATTTTGCAGAAAATTGAAGAGACTGATATAGAGTTAGTATCTTCAACAAATCACAAAGTTAAAATTCCGAAGTTACCAAAAATCGATACGAAAATTGATACATTTGAACCTATGTCTTTAGACTTATGTAGAATAACAAAACCAGAATTGATTGGTCCGATGGAAGCTGTATTTATTTCTTTTATCAATAACAAAAAGGTAACAGCTAAATTAAAAATCACAAAAGCGGATGAATTAGTTGTTTGTGATATGACTTTTGGTAAAAAAAATGTTGATATTGAATTTGAGTATTTGGTTAATATTAAAAAATCTAATCATTACATCGGCTCTTTAATATCTATTAGAGAATCTAACGTAATTGATACTAATATTGAGTTAGAGCTTTAAGTTTAGTAAATAATTATTATGACCTATATTTGAGTGTCAAGCGATGAACGAGATGCATGAGAATATGCAAACTTATTTCGTACAAAAATCTAAAAAAACCACCTTTAAAATATAATCTTATATCTAATAAATCTTTCCAACTTTTTAGTCTTTGATTTTATGGTTTTATTCTATCTAAAAATCACGGACTTTAATTTATTATTCTATAAAGTTTTTCAGATATTTATTGTTGCTACTGATTATCATGATTACAATTACTTTATAGAATACAATGGCTTGTTTGGTCGTTTTTGTTGACTTAGTGTTTTAAATGAATTATTACTTAATAAGTACAAAGTGATGAAGGGATTTTTCACTGATTTTTGTACTTACTTTTAGGTGTGTGCACTTGGTACACATTTGAATATTTAAATTACCTTGGCAGCTATTGTTGGGTAAGATTTACCTATGGAGATTTTTGATATGTTAAATAACAAAGTTAATGAAGAAAATGGTCAACAACCTTGTGTTGTTTTTGAAAGCGTCAAGGCGTGGCTAGGAACGGCGGAAAACCTTAGATACATTGATAACAACAGTAATCCATTCTATGTCAGAGATTGGAAAATCATGAATTATGATCCCTATAATTCTTCTGAAGGTAAGGGGTTTGATATTTTTTTCCATACAACTGTTTTTTTTCGAGATGTAGAGCCTGACTCTGATCAACCTTCACACACCGTTGTAACTAAAGTTGATGATGGGATTGAATGGTTAGGCCACACGGATTTACACTCTAGCGGGCAACATATCAATGCTGATACAGGTGAGTGTCATTTAAAATTTAATGCGATTTTAGCTATCATGCGTAGAGCTGCTGAAATTGATGTGGATTTTGCAATAGAGATGCATGAAGATAGTATTGTATGTGCTTAAGTTGTCTTGCAATGTAGTAGCCGCAATGGCTACTACATTTACTTCTAGTGAACTAAGATGAGCAACTAGTGCATATTGCCTTCGACATGTTTAAGATTCGTATGTTCAACACATTGACTTACGTTTGATAACTCTAAATCTTCAATCATAAGCTCGACACGTTGTATCTGATTTGCTCTCACGCAAGCTTTGCCTATTGCCAACCGAATGACTTCAATGACTTCTCGTGGCGAAAAATCACATAACGTTGATGACAACTTCAGCGATAACTCTTTTTTAAAATAGTGCTGTAACTTCATATCAAGCAAGCTAGTTTCATAAATATTCTGTACGATGAACTGCATTTGTTTGGGTGTTGGTGGTTTTATCTCAATATTCATTATACGTGATTTTAAGGCGGGTTTTAACGTTTTGTAATCATTTGTTGTGGTGAAAATGATGGTTCCAGATAAATCCAACTCAAGGTTTAAGTACTGACGAATCCCCACAAAATGAGGATTAATGATCGACCTTCATGATTATTTGTGATCAAATTTTTTCATCACAAAAAAACTCACCTATAATCATGAAAGCCACAGAAATATTACACAAAGATATTGCCAATGCCTACCCTGAAATCCATAAAACTCGGTTAAATACGTTATTTACTTTTGTTCGCTCTGGTTTACGTGATCAACGCGTCACCGTAACTTACCTAGGACGCGGGTTGAAATCGTTATCTAAGACCGACAAAAAACATGATATTAAACGAGCAGACCGTCTAATTGGGAATGCCAACCTACATCAAGAACGTTTTTGCTTTTATGAACATATGACAGAGTACTTAGTTGGCCGGCAACAGCACCCATTTATTATCGTTGATTGGTCACCGATTAATGGTGGGGAAATATTTCAAGTGCTCAGAGCTAGTATACCAATGGGCGGTAGAGCACTAACGTTATATGAAAAAGTTTATCCAGAAAGTGAATTAAATACTGAAACTGCTCACCAACACTTATTAAATCACTTAGAAAAGTGTTTACCCGCAGATTGTCAGCCTATTATTCTATCTGACGCTATCTTTAGAGCGCCATGGTTTAAAGCCATAGAAAATAAAGGTTGGTATTGGCTTGGACGAGTTAGAGGTAATGTGACTTTATCAACCGATCTTGAAACATGGGACAGCTGTAGCTCATGGTTTAAACAAGCAACAGATAAAGCACGTACGGTAGAAAATATTTACTATGGAAAAACAGTGCGTTTTAAATGCCAAGGCGTTTTGTTTAGAGGAAAAAACAAGGGCGGTAAAAAGCTCAAAAAACGTGGTGGACAATCACAATGCACAACGGATAAATACCAACAACAAAAGGCTAAAGAGCCTTGGTTACTTATTTTTAAGCTGCCAAAAATATTTGCAGATAAACCTAAAAAAGTTGTTACTTTATATAAACAACGTATGCAAATAGAAGAAAGCTTTAGAGATACAAAGAATGCTAAACTTGGCATTAGTTTAACCTTTGCCAATTCCAGAAGTGCAGAAAGGTTTGATAACTTATTGCTAATAGCCGCGTTAATACTGTTTATCTTGTGGTGTATAGGATACGCGGTATCGGCAGGAAAAGGTGATAGTGCATTACAGGCTAATACAGAGAAAAAACGTCGAGTGTTGTCCTATATTTATCTTGGTCGAGAAGTTGTTGATGATCCTAGATATGAACCCGATGAGCTAATAATTATTTATGTGTACAGCCAGTTGTCACTGCTGGCTATACAAATTGATAATTTAGGTTAAATTCGTGGGGATCCCTCAGGTTTAAGTAATTTTCTTTAAAACACTTTCGTTGCTCTCGGTCAAAAAATGAATAGAGTGGCTGAATGATGCTGTCGTAATGGTTGTCTTTAGCCATACATAGCTCATCTATCAATAAAACGGGCTGAAAGGACTTTGCTTCATAACACATGATTTGACCTATTAAGCCGACATCAGCATCTCCGTATTGCGGGTTGCCACCTGACAGTTCAAACCGGCCGGTCATTGCAGCGGCATTGATAGAAAAAAACTCTAAATGCAACGATTTAGATAAAGCTATAACAAACTGCGTTTTACCGATACCTGAAGGCCCTTGTAAATTAATGATGGGTAATGACAAGGGTTGGTTTGATAAAATACTGACCTGGCAGGCGGCTGTTACTTGTCCAATCACCTTTTTGAAATTCGGGAACTTTTCAGCTAGTACTTGTAGTGCAGTTACTTTGTTATCACTCACATAATAGCGCTGTTTATTCGCCCCAATTTCAACAAGGGCTTTAAGCTTTGCCATGTCTTTTTCTTTACGGCTCCCTATTTCTTTCTTTAGCTTTTCCAGAGAAAATAAAGACGCTGTATCCGAGTTATCAAATGGTGATGCTGAGAATTGCTTCTCGGCATCACTTTGTTTATCGAGACTGTCGGTAAAACATATACCCACCATTTCAGTGAGGGTCATGAGCATAGATGAAACATTATCAGGCTGTTCAATTATTCGCATAATCATTTTTTGTACGTCAATGACAAAATATGGATTAGGGGTGAACGGCTTTATAGCTTTTATTCTTCTTTTGAACATGAACGCTTGACTGGGCGTCATAAAATTAATAACGTCATCTAAATGGTTTCTGTCATCGATATAGCAACAAGCGGTAGCTAGTGCGAGTGTTGAAATAGATGACATCATGCTGTAGCGTTCAACTTTATCATATTGACAAAATTGATTAAAATGACAGTAGTCGAATGCATCGGTTGTTGGGATAAATGGGTCCATAGAAAACACCTTATATTTTTGGGGAGAAAGGGAGTACAGTGACCAAGTATCACTGTACGAGAAGGCAAGCAATTAAATGTATTTAACACACACTAAAATATTACCATTAACCAATATTCCGCCCCTGACTCTTAAAATAAGCTGCTGCCCAGCGGGTAAGCAAAAACTTGTTATCCGTTGATTTAACGGTTTAGCAAAGTCAACTTGCTGATCAGCAAAGTGCTGTAAAGGCTCGAAGGGCTTTTCAAAACTTTTTAATGAGCATAAAGACACTTCATCACCGTCATTTGTTCTTAACACTAAACACACATTGCCTTTAATCGGTGTTGATTGAAGAGTGACTTGTATTTGACTGAAAAATGCATTTCTCTTAGTTTTGGCGTCACTTAACAAAATATCCTGTTGATATTGTTCAACCTTAAATTTGCTATTAACTAAGTGTTCTTGGTAAATACTATCAACGATAAAGTTGTAATCATCGTGCCAAAGAGGAGGAAGATTATCTTTATTCTCAAGTGCCCACTTCTTTTTGCTAACCAGTACAGGGGGTCTATATTCATCTACCTTGATAATTTTATTCGTTGTAAAAACTAACTTTTCATTTGATACGAGAATGGTGGTATTTGTCATAATAAATCTCCAAAAAAGGTTAAGCTATTTGTGCAAAAGAAGTAGCAAAGTAGTGCTCATCAGCGCTTTGTTTATCACTAGCTTGTATAACTGAGGCAATAGGCGTTATGGCTTGATAACCGTAACGCGAACCAGGGCTTGCACACGTGAGTACATGACGTAATAACATCGCACTTTGTGGCTCACACTTATCAAGGTGACTTAAAGCTTGTGCACATATCTCAAGGGTTAACTCATCATGGTCAACAACCATACCCAGTGATGTCCGTGTTCCATTTGGAGAGAGTGTTTTAGTTTTACCTATATCATGAATGAGCGCTGAAATAATAGCGATATCACGCTCTGCATTAGCAAACTGACTTCGACTAACTACTCGCTCAGCAACATCAATAGAGTGCTCTAATAAGCCTCCACTGTAGTTATGATGATGACGAAGGCTTGCTGGGCACTGTAAGAAGTTAATGCCCGTGTCATTATTGACTAAAACATCGGACAAAAACTGCTTTAAGTGAGCAGACGTAATACTATCAACAAGTTTTTTAAACCGCGGTAATAACTCAGGAATAGGGCAGTAACAACCGGCCAGTGCATTGATATCAAGCAATTTACTGCTGTTTTCATCAGAAACCATTTGTAAAAAAGCGCAGCGAACGTATTGTTGCCCGTCAACATATTTCAATGTTGCTTCGATATGAACGACGGTGTTAGCTTGTAACTGCACCATAAAATCATTCATGTTAAAGCAATACACATTGATGAAGGTTGAGATGTCAGACAGCTGCATTACCCAATACTGCTTACCCAGTTTATCAGTTTTTTCAATGCAACCGACCATGGTATAACAGCCTTTAAATCGCTTGAAAGAGGAGATGTTTTCAAGCAAAGGTTGAATGGACTGCTGAACGGTTGCTTGAACTAACTGTGTGTTGTTTGAATTAGTCATGATTTTTTCCTTTAAATGATTTTTTTAATAAACGTTCAAATGCTGAGCCGTCTTGGCGAGTGAGATTTGGTACAAAGCGAGAGTAAACTTGAAAAAGCATCTGTGTATTACTATGCCCCATCTGTTTTGCTATCCACTCAGGAGACTCTCCGCTTGCCAGCCAAAGTGTTGCTGCTGTATGACGGCTTTGGTATGGCCTGCGTTTTTCAAGACCAAGTCGCTTAAGGAGGGGATACCAAATACGCTTAGTCACATTGTTGTGATCAATAGGTTGACCTGAGTTATTACAAAAAACAAAGTCAGATAGCGATGAGGTAACCTCATGTTGAAGTTTTAATGCATCAAAAACAGGCTGGCTCATTACTATTTCACGTTGTGAGAAATCATTTTTTGTATAATCACATTCACCTGCGACAATTGTTTCTCGAATTTTTATTTGACGGCGGCTAAAGTCGACGTACTTCCATTTAAGGCCATCAATTTCACCGGTACGAGCACCTGATAAAAATCGAACTAAGTAATAGCGGCTATAGTCTTTTCTGACGTTAGATACTATTTTGTTCACTTCTTCAAAAGTAAATGGGTTAACATCCGTTTTTTCAATCTTCAATGGCTTGATCCGAATGAAAGGCGTGTTAAAATCATGACGATCGGCGGCTTCCTCAAATACTCTCCGTAATGGGTCCATTATTTTATTGATGCGATTATTACTGAGCGTTGAGCGTCCATTTCGGCCCGGTTCTTTGGCGAGAGTGGTTCGAAATTTTAGTAAATCAGCGCGAGTAATGCTGTCGATCTTCTTTTCTGAAAAAGTAGGGAGAAAATACTTCTTCTTCATGCTTTGCATATTTTTGAGGTGAGATGGACGCCACTTTAATATGCTTTCTTCAAACCACTCTTCAATAAAATCTCCAAATAGTGGGATATTTTTAACTGACTTCCCTGAACGCTCTAGTTCATCCCTTGCCAGCTTTTGGGCAATTTTGCTAGCAGGAAAATGAGCTAAGTAATCAAATTGATCTGTAAGCAACTCAGCATTCATTTTATCTAGCTTCTTTTGCAACCGGCGACGATTAACCTTTGTATCACTCAGGTTTGTTTTTTCTCTACAGCGTTTGCCTTGAAAGGTAAAATCAAAGTAGAGGTTGTTGGTATCTTTACGTGATGAGAGTCTAGCCATGATTTACCACCTCCATAGGCTCCTGGTATACAAGCGCCAAAGAATCATGAGCAATGCTAAGCATGTCAGATTCAATAGTGTCCCAGATGAACAAAATTTTTCGACGACCGAAAGGTCTGATGTAATGCTTGCCTTCAATTAAGCAGGCATCGAGTAATTCATTACGTATTGTTCTCGCGGTGTAATGAATTCGATCTGCTAACTGATCTGTTGTAAGATAAGTGCTATACTTTTCACTGCTCATATAAATCACCTTTAAGTTTGGTTTTATGGTGTAAATGATTATATATTTAATCATTATGAGTAAATATATAATCATTTGTGGGTGTTTGTCAATAAATTTAGGTACTTTTTTGTTTTATTAGGGGGAATAGTGTTACGTTTTAAAGTAAAAGAGCTTATTGCTGATAAGGAATTTAACGAAGAAAGAAAGGTTACAATTGCTGAGGTTGCTGAAGCTTGTGGAATGAACAGAATGACTTTGACAAAAATTTGCAACCAAAAGGGCTATAGTACAGTTACTGATAATTTAGATAAATTATGCGATTACTTTGGCTGTAAAATTGAAGATTTGGTTCTTCATATGCCAAATGATAAAGAAAATTAATTATTAAATGATTTAATTGTTTGAAAGCTCAAATAGATAGTTAATATACTATCTATTTGAGCATTTTTATGTTCGGTTAGTTATTACAAGCATCCTTTAGCGCTTTACCTGCTTTAAATCCCGGTGCGTTTGATGCCGCAATTTGAATTTCAGCACCTGTTTGTGGGTTACGGCCTTTACGAGCGGCACGAGATGATACTTTAAAAGTACCAAAACCTATCAAAGCAACATCACCGCTATTAGCTAATTCAGCCGTAACTGTAGCTATAATACAATCTAATGCACGACCAGCAGAAGCTTTAGTTATATCAGCACTTTCAGCGATTTTATCCACTAATTGACCCTTGTTCATTATTGTTTTTCCTATTTGGTTTTTATTGTTGTTTTCATACTAAACAAATATACCTATTTAGAGCAATAACTATCGAAACAAAATTGCTTTCTGTGACGATTTGGTGCACAAAGTGAGATAGATAAAAATTAACTATCTAGCATTTATCGCTACAAAATAACCAACAACTTTTTTAACATGGGCAACAACATCATTATTTTCTATATAACAATCTTCACCATACATGCTTCTGACAACATTTAACCCGATTAGCATACCTAAAAATAACTCAGCGCTCGTTTGAGGACTTTTAAAAGAACAGATTGCTTGTTGATCTATTTTATTTAACCAAAGGGTTAGTTGCTTTAATGTTGCTTGAGGTCCATTGAGATAAACTTTCTTTAAAATACTAGGGCACTCTGATGATACTTGTGACATGTTTCGCATAAAGCATAGGTGTTCATCACTTAATAGAAATGCCAATAACTTCAAACCAAATTCATTAAGCATGTTAATCATATCCTGTTTATTGTCAGGAACATTACAAAAATCAAGAGAGTAACTTTTTGAACGTTGAAAAATTATTTCTTCAATTAATTCTGAACGGTTTTTATATCGCGTATAAATGGTACTTTTAGATACTCCTGCTAACCTAGCAACAGCTTCAATAGAAAATGCCCCTTTATCGCGGCTAAAAAGCAATGTTTGAGCGGCTTCAATAATAGCCCTGTTTTTTTGGTTATCAACAGGCCTACCTGCTTTTTTTTGCGTTGACTTTTGATTTGACATAATAAGCTCAATTAAATATCATACGGGTGCGTACAATAATGTGATTTTACTATAGTACTTTACTCAATGAGAAATTTCCATGCATAAAAAAATCTTCTATATTTCTGCGTTATTATTACTCTTTATTGTTGCAGGGTGCACTGATGAAAAGGCACAAAAAAGTGAACCCCCTTATATTCCTTGGGTTAAAACAGTTTCAGCTGTTGCTGTAAATGAAAATATATTATCTTTATCGGGTATTGTTAAAGCAAGATATGAATCACCTTTAGCATTTCAAGTAGGAGGGCGTATTCTTAGTCGTGAAGTAGATGCTGGAGCTAATGTTGAAGTAGGCGAAGTTGTTTTTACTATTGACCCCCGAGATTTAGATGAGGAATTACGTGTAACAAAAGCGCAGGTAACTTCAGCTAAGTCTTCGTTAACAACAGCAGCCTCAGAGCTAAAAAGATATCAATCACTTTATGTTGAAAAATATATCGGAAAACAAGAGTTAGAACGCGTTAAGCTTGCCAAACAAGAAGCGACAAGCCGTTTTGATACTGCACTAGCAAACCTTGAAAGAGCTAAAAATGCGCGTAGTTATACCCAATTAACTGCACCGTCTGCTGGTGTTATTTTAGATACTTTTGCCGAGCCAGGTCAGGTTGTTCCCTTGGGTTATACGGTGGCTATTTTGGCTCAAAATAAAGGTCGCGAAATAGAAGTTTCTTTACCTGAAAAGTTTCAAGCGCCCCAAGTCGGTGAGGTATTACTTAACAATGGTCAACATGCGGCAATTGAATTACGAGAAATTTCAGGCGCAGCAGATAACGTTAGTCGTAGTTGGCGTGCTAGATATCGTTTAATACAGAGTACGGTTGAATTAGCGTTAGGCTCTATCGTAAAAGTCGACTTAGCAAAGGTAATAACAAATGAAAATATATTAAGTGTGCCATTAAGTGCGTTAGATGAGCGAGGGAAAGGGCCTAGGATCTGGATTTTTAAAGCAAGAAAAGCAATACCTGTTCCTATCAATATTGTATCACTAGAAAATGAAATAGCTAAAATTCAAGGTGATGTATCATTAAATGATCGTGTTATCGCATTAGGTACGCATTTACTCATTCCAAATATGGCCGTAAGGGAACTACGTTAATGAGTTTTCCTAACCTTTCAGCTATCGCCGTTAGAGAGCGCTCAGTAACACTTTTTTTTATTATATTATCGGTTGTGGCCGGAATTTATGCTTTTTTATCACTTGGCAGAGCTGAAGATCCAAATTTCACTGTACGCGTCATGGTTGTTTCGGTCGTTTGGCCGGGCTCAACCCCTGAGCAATTACAAAATCAAGTGGTTGACCGTTTAGAAAAGCGCATTCAAGAAGTTGAGTATCTTGACAAAATAGAATCAACAATACGCCCTGGTCGAGCAGATTTACAAATTGAATTTGAAGACTTCACTCCAAGTGAAAAAATACCTGATTTGTTTTATCAAGTTAGAAAACGGATGCAAGATGAGTCGTCCCGTTTACCAAAGGGTGTTATTGGCCCAATCGTTAATGATGATTTTTCAGATGTTTATTTTTCATTGATGTCTGTTTCTGCTCCCGGTATGCCCTTGCGCGAGTTAACTCGTTATGTTGAAAAAGTAAGGAATAGGTTACAGCAGGTTGAGGGTGCTCAAAAAGCCATGATTATTGGTGAGCGAGAAGAGCGAATTTTTGTTGAATTTGAACGAAGTAAATTAATTAACCTTGGTATTTCAGCTCAAGTTATTTTTAATGCGATTGAAGAAAATAACCAACTGCTTTCAGCAGGCTCTGTCGATTTATCTGGTCCTCGTGCTTACATTCGATTAGATGCTGATTTATCGGATCCTAAAAGTTTAGCCGCATTGCCTATTAAAGTAGGGGATAAGCTATTACGACTTTCAGACTTAGCTAAAATATATCGAGGTTATGAAGACCCTCCAAGTTACTTGATACGCGCTTTTGGTGAAGACGTTATTTTACTTGGTGTTGTTATGAATAAAGGTGAAAATGGTTTAGCCTTTGGTGAAAACTTAGCAAACTTTGTACAGCAAGAACAAGCGAATATGCCATTAGGAATGACATTATCTGTTTTAACCAATCAAACAGATGCGATTACTGGTGCGGTTAATTTATTTCAAATGAAATTTTTAATTGCTGTTATTGTTGTCATGATAGTCAGTATATTAGCAATAGGTTTACGAGCAGGTATCGTTGTTGGTATCGCTGTACCTTTGACGCTTGGGCTAACTTTTTTATTAATGCAAGTAACCAATATTAATTTAGACCGCATTACCTTAGGTGCACTTATTATTGCGCTAGGCTTACTGGTTGATGATGCTATTATTTCGATTGAAATGATGATTGTTAAAATGGAATCTGGGTGGGATCGTGTACTTGCGGCTAGTCATGCATGGAATGTTACGGCTGCTCCCATGTTATTTGGTACTTTAGTCACCGTTGCTGGTTTTGTACCTATTGGTTTTGCACGCTCTGGTGTAGGTGAATATGCTGGAAATATATTTTGGGTGCTTGCCTATGCCTTGATTATATCGTGGCTTGTTGCCGTAACGTTTACACCTTATTTGGGTGTTCGAATTCTTCCTAAGCAAAAAAAGACAGGAGAAAAACACACTGATTTATATAACACACCACGGTACAACAAATTGCGGCAGTTAATCACACAATGTGTCAAATATCGTAAAACAGTGGTTGGCGTTACCGTAATGTCGTTAATACTTGCTGGTGCAGGTATGGCTAATCTTGTTGAAAAACAATTTTTCCCTAACTCGGATCGTACCGAAGTACTTATTAGCGTTAACTTACCACAAGGTAGCGCGATTAGTGTAACTGATGAAACTACGCGAAAAATCGAACACCTATTAAAAGACATGCCTCAAGTGAAAACCTTTTCTGCTTACGTTGGTCAAGGAGCGCCTCGATTTTTCCTTTCATTAAATCCAGAGCAACCAGATCCCGCCTTTGCTAAAATAATTGTCGTTGCAAATAATGCGGTTGATAGAGATATCATCATCGATGAGTTGAATAAACATATTGCTCAAGGAATGTTTACTGAAGCAAGAATACGGGTAACCCGGCTCGTTGTTGGTCCACCTGTTCCATGGCCTGTTAGTTTTCGAGTTGTTGGCTCTGATCCGATTAAATTAAGAGATATTGCCCATAAAGTACGTGCTACGATGGCATTAAACACACATGTTGTTAATCCTCATTTAGAATCAGATGAGCGTGTTCCAGTACTCTTTCTTCGTATGGATAATGAACGTATTAGATTGATGGGCCTAACACCTAAAGATGTCGCTCAACAATTACAGTTTATGTTTAATGGTGTTCCTGTTACTGAGGTTCGCCAAGATATTAGAACCGTAAAAGTTGTTGCTCGAAGTCTTGGCAATCAGCATATCATGCCAAAAGATATAGAAATAAAAACCAAAGATGGCAATAAAGTTTCATTAACCCAACTTGGAGACATAGAAATACGTTATGAAGAGCCCGTTATTAAACGTTATAATCGTGAACGTTCTTTGGCCATTTTAGCGGATGTTAAAGATGCACAAGCACCTGATGTAACCATGGCTATTTGGAACGATCTTCAACCGTTAATTCAACAACTTCCCATTGGTTATCGGATTGACATTGCAGGGTCGGTTGAAGCATCAGGCAAAGCAAACGATTCCATTGCTAAACTACAGCCTATTATGTTCGCATTAATGCTTATTTTTATCATGCTGCAAATGCGTTCATTTTCAGGAACCTTTATTGTACTCTCTACTGCACCTTTAGGCTTAATTGGTGCAGTGATCGCCTTATTAGTCTTTAATCAACCTTTCGGGTTTGTTGCTTTATTAGGATTAACGGGCTTAGCAGGTATTTTAATGCGTAACACCATGATTTTAACCCAGCAAGTACAAGACAACTTACAGGAAGGCATTGAAGCACTACCTGCCGTTGTTGAAGCAGCAGTACAAAGAGCACGACCAGTAATTTTAACCGCAGTGGCAGCTGTTTTTGCTTTTATTCCTTTAACCCATGATAGTTTTTGGGGGCCGCTAGCGTATGTACTTATTGGTGGTGTAGCAGTAGGAACTATTATTACTTTACTATTTGTACCTGCCTTATATGCCTTATGGTTTAAATTAGATAAACCTGCCGCCCGATAGGAAAATAAAGGTAAATTTATGAATATCGAGTTATACATATTCTTTCTTGTTACAACTGTTATGCTTATTTTAGTGCCTGGCCCTGCTGCTATTACAGTCGCGACGCAGGGAGCGTCCCATCATACTAAAATAACCTTTATAACTATTTTAGGGGTAGCAACTGCTGACGCACTTTTTTTTATATTATCTGCTACAGGTATTGCATCACTCATCGTTGCATCAAGTTTTGTATTTTCTATCATAAAGTGGTTTGGTGTCGCATATCTTCTATTTTTAGGTGCTTCAGCCATTTTTAGTAAAGCAGGGGCAATTAAAATAGCCGCTAAAAACACTGAAATAAGCCCAGTAAAAGCATTCACTCAAGGTTTAATTGTACAGTTAGCAAACCCAAAAGCATTATTATATTTTTCTGCACTTTTACCTCAATTTGTTGACCCAAATGAGCCTGTGGTATTTCAAATGCTAATCATGGGACTTACCTGCATTTTAGCGGATTTGCTGGTTTACAGTTTGTTTGGCCGTATGGGTGAGCAGCTTGCCAAAAAACAAGTAAAACCTTGGGTAATAAATATTATTAACAAAGTTGCGGGTATAACGTTAATTACTACAGGAATAAAAATGGCTACTTTAGAAGCTGTAAAATAAACTCACACCGTATTGTAGATATTGACAAAATAGTATGTATCTAACCTAACTAAATAACCCTCTATTTTTGTATTTATCTGACACCCTGAAAGTTTCATTATACCATTACATTGACTTGGTAAGATGTTATTCACTTTCTGTAAACCAATCGATTTTATTTTTGTCATCGCACAGTTGTTGTTTAAACCAAGCAAGTGCCTTACCTTTATGACATGTATTCCATGCATAATTAAGTGTATGGTTTGAAATGCCACCATCTTCTGTTTCTTTGACAATAAGAGCTCCTGATTTTAGCTCCTTGCTAATCATATGTCGTGGTAATGAACCAACACCTAATCCTTTTTTTTGAGCTGTTATTTTATTTTCTAAATCAGATACGGTTAACGTAGGTTGACCAAGTAGTAGACCAACCGTTTTAGGGGCTAATTGACGAGAACTGTCTGAAGCTACAACTGCACGATATTGTTGGATTAATGTATTTGATAACGGTTCTTTTTTGTTTGCTAATGGATGATCAGGCGAGACGACAAAGACAAATTCAATGTCACCCATCGGGTGGGTTGAGTAACCACCTCCTGGAGGACCTTCTCCTGTTAAGCCAATAACGAGATCGGCTCGATCTGATATCAATGCATCCCATGTGCCACCTAGTACTTCAGTCGATAAGCGTAATTGAGTCGTGGATGAAAATTCATAAAATTTTTCACATAAATTGAGTAGTTTTGAGAAAGGAACAAGATCATCCATGGCTATTCTTAATTCTGCTTCCCAGCCCATAGCAATATGTTGCACATTACGCTCTAAATTATTAGCCATTAATAACAATGCTCGGCCTTCTTTGAGAAGTGCTTCTCCCGCTGGAGTTAAATTTGCTCGATGGCCTTGCCGATTAAATAATGGCACATCCAAACTGTCTTCTAGTTTTTGAATTGCATAAGTAATTGAAGATGGCACACGATGAAGCTCATGTGCTGCTGCGGAAAAACTTTTATTCCTAGCAATGGCGTCAAGTACGATTAAAGAATCTAAATTAAGCTTTGGCTTCATGTTCGAAATATTTGAATAAAAACAACAATAATATTCACTATAAAACAATAATTATATTTATTACAATGGTTTCTTTGTTTTATTTATTTGCTATTAATAAAAGGAGTATACCAATGAAACTGTATTACAGTCCCGGAGCATGTTCATTATCTGTTCATATTATCTTGTGTGAAACAGAGTTAACTTATGATCTTATTCGTGTAGATCTCAAAACAAAATTAACGGAGGATAAGCAAAATTTTTGCAATATAAATCCATTTAGTTATGTACCTGCGATAGAGCTTGATAATGGTAAAATATTATTAGAAGGTCCTGCTATTATTCAATATATTGCTGATCAAGTACCTGAAAAACAACTTGCGCCTGCTAATGGAACATTTGAACGTTATCAACTACAACAACAATTAAATTTCATCTCAACTGAATTACATAAAGGGTTAGGCGGATTATTTAATCCTGCGTTTACATCTGATACTCAAGAAATATTTAAAGACAATTTTTCTCGTCGTTTAGATATACTTGTCCCTAAATTAGCGGATGATAATTACCTTTTAGGTGCTCAATTTAGTGTAGCCGATGCTTATTTATTTACCGTTTTAAGTTGGTGCCCTATGGTTGGTTTTGATCTCACTAAATGGCCAGACTTAATATCCTATCAGCAGAGAATTGCAAAACGTCCTTCCGTGCAAAAAGCATTAAAAGAAGAAGGTTTGACAGATTAATTAATCTAAAGTCTATCAAGGATTTATTTATAAAAACAAGCTTGGTCGCAGTCATTTGCGGTCGAGTTGTTTTATTAATTAAGGTAAATGGTACAAGTATTAGCTGCTATAAATACTAAACAATAAATGAAATCAAAAAATAAAGCGCAACACTCACACTTAACCATCATTGCAGCACTATTGGCAATGATAGGACCTTTCACTATAGATGCTTATTTGCCTGCTTTCCCAAGTATTGAGGCAAGTTTCAATATCAGCCGAACTATGTTGGCTCAAAGTCTGGGAATTTATCTTATAGCATTTGCACTTTCAACGCTTTTTTGGGGACCGTTAGCAGATAGATTAGGTCGTCGATTTGTAATTTTAGTCAGTTTATCTATCTACGCTATTGCCTCTATTGCCTGTGCTATGACGGAAAGTTACTCTGGTTTTTTAATCATGAGGACGTTACAAGGTTTGGCTGCTAGTGGCGGTTTAATTGCTGGTCGAGCAATGATCCGAGACAAACATAATGCTGCCGAAGCACACCGTGCAATGGCTCAAGTAACCTTGTTGTTTGCTATCGCACCCGCTATTGCTCCTATTCTTGGCGGCTGGTTACAAAGTCAGTTTGGTTGGAGAAGTATTTTTTGGTTTTTAAGTGGCTTTGCCGCTTTCTTGATATTACTAGTTTCTTTTATTGATGAAACGTTAGCAGATGAGCATCGCCAATCATTCCACCCCGCTTCTGTATTGAAAGTGTATGTACGCACTTTAATGCATCGTCGTTTTCTGACTTTAATTTTTAGCTTATCGTTCACTTTTGTAGGATTATTTCTCTATATTGCAGGTGCGCCTACCATTATTTATGATTTTTTAGGGCTGGGAAGTGATGATTTTGCACTTCAATTTATACCCATGGTAGCGGGCATGATGCTGGGAGCATATTTATCCAGTCAACTAGCCCATCGCTGGCCAATGGTTAAAATAGTCACCTTGGGTTTTATTGTCATGATGATGGCGGTATTGTTCAATTTGTTACAAGCTATTTATTTGGATATTTCCATTATTACCGTTATTGCTCCATTAGTTATTTATGCCGTTGGACTTTCATTAGTGATGCCTGCGATTACCATATTGGCCTTAGATTGTTTCCCTCAGCACCGAGGGACGGCAGCCTCATTGCAGGGTTTTTTCCAAATGTTAATGACGGCTGGAGTTGCAAGTATTGCTATCCCTTTATTACATTCACAACTTATCTATTTTTCACTTGGGCAAGCACTCTCTTTAATATTAGCTTTTATGTTTTGGCGTTTTGCTAAAATGCCCTTAAAGTTATAACAGTAACTATTACAATGAACTAAATTGTCTTACAATACTTCTGAGGTGGTTCATATATGTATAGTATTAATCAAAATACACTATTTTCACAAAATGAACGTTATTATAAAGGGATCATAATTCTTGACTAAAAAATACATCTATTCGAAAGTTGTAAAGAAAGGTTTTATAGATATCTTACCCCTTAATTTAGCGGTGATCCCTTGGGGGATACTTTGCGGTTCATTGGCAATTCAACATGGGTTTTCTATTTTTGAGGCATTACTCATGCCGTCATTAGTTTTTGCAGGTGCTGTGCAATTAGTAGTAACAGAGTTAATTGCTAATAATACACCACTAACGACCATTTTATTTACTACATTAATTATTAGTTCTCGCCATTTTCTTTATGGTTTAGCATTAAAAAGAAGGTTTAATAATGTTCCTGGGCATTACCGTGTAAGTATTGCTTTCTTATTAACGGATGAGTTATTTGCTTTATCTACTCATCGCAAAGCATTTCAGGGGAAATTACGCTTACTCTATGCGATTTTTACAGGTAGTTTTTTTTATTTTAACTGGTTGATATGGAATATTATAGGTATAGTTGCAGGCAGTTATTTACCCGACTTAACTACATTAGGATTAGATTTTGCTATAGCAGTAACTTTCATTGCACTTGTTATTCCAACCATCAATAACATACCTACATTTATTACTGTGATGGTTGCAGGCGTTTGTTCTATTTATTTTAAAATTAATCATTGGCAACTAGATTTGGTGATTTCTTCTGTTATAGCTATGTCTTGTGGTTATTTATCTTATCGCCTGATAGAGAAAAAAATCAACAAAAAAACACGGGATAAGGGAAGTGTAAAATGAAAATCGTTACAATCTTATTAATTGCAATGATTACTTTTTTAACTCGTTACTTGTTTTTGCACCCGGGTATTCCTTTGCGCATTGGTGATAAGTTAAGCCAATTTTTAAATTTTAGCGGGCCTGCTGTGCTGACTGCTATTTGGGTACCAATCGTATTTTTTCAAAACGACCAAGTAAATCTTACATATAATAACCCTTACCTTATTGCCGCAAGTATTGCCATCATAGTTTCTATTAAAACAAAAAGTGTTTATTTAACCTTAGCCATTAGCGGATTTGTTTTTATTTTATTAAGAGTTTTTATACCGGCGACCAGTTAGATTTCGTGATTTAAGAGAGAATTAGAATCTACCAAAGATAAGCACTCGTTTTTTTCCTAAAACCTTGCCATTAAACACTAGCTTAGCCGCTGAGTTACAAATACCATAACAAACATGCAGTGGTAATAAGTGTTCTTCTCTAAGATGTAAATTAATGGTAAGCGTATAGGGAACTTCACCTAGCTACGTTCAATATTCCATGGTAGCAGCGGTTCAATATTAGTTGGTTGCTCGGCAATATGCTGCAAGCATTTTGAGATATAATCATGCACAACAAGGCCATTGGCCTTAGCGGTTTCAACAAGACTATAGAGAATAGCACTCGCACGAGCACCGTTGCAGGTATTTGAAAACAGCCATGCCTTGCGCCCAATAACAAACGGTTTTATTGCGCGTTCGGCTCTATTGTTATCAATAGATAATCTGCCATCTTCAAGGTAGCGCTGGAATTTATCAAACTGATTTAAGCTGTAACTTATTGCCTCCCCAAGTTTACTTTTGGGTGGAATTTTATCTTTGTGTTTTATTAGCCAGTGATGGAGTTCTTTTACGATTGGCTTAGCGTGTGATTGCCGGATGTTGAACTTTTCTTCTATCGGCTTTTCTTTGATACGTTGTTCAATACCATAAAGCTTACCGATTAAATTCAAGACCACATCGACTTTTCCTGTGTTTTTTTTTGCTTGTATCTTTTTCGCATCAACAAACTTACGACGAATATGCGCAAGACAGGCAACTAATTTGGCTTCTGTTAGCCCATAAGCTTTATACCCATCAACATGCATATAACCTTGGTAGCCATCAAGAAAGTCAATCGCACATTGTGCTGCGCGGCTGTTATGATAGTCGTATAAAACGATGTTGGTTTTTTCACTTGTTCTATCACTGCCGCAGCAATACACCCACATATAACTGGTCGCTTTTTCTGCCTTGATGACTTTCAAGGGCGTTTCATCTGCATGAATCGCAGGCTCTGCCAGTAAACGCTCTTTCAAGCGCATATAAAGCGGCTCAAGTAATTGAGCACTGCGCAGCATCCAGCTCGACATCGTTTGACGACTTAATTCAATGCCAATATCGCTAAACATCGTTTCTTGGCGGTATAACGGTAAGCCAAACTGGTATTTACACGAGATGATTTGGCTGAGTAAGCTGGGCGTCGCAATACTTTTTGGTATCGGTGTTGCTGGCATTAAGGCGGTTTTTACTACACTTTCAATCCCATTATGCTCACATTGGCGGCAAGTATATTTGGGGCGAATCGTTTTAATCACGTTGATATGAGCGGGCACAAATTCTAGTGCTTCACTGCTGCTTTCTCCCATTTTATGCAACGGGCTTTGGCAGCAATCACAGACTTTATCGCTTTCATCGATATCTACAATTACATCGACACGCGGCAACACTGCGGGTAATGGTTTCCGCTTTGGCTTCGTTTTTGTTGTCGCGTCAGAGTGTGGAGCGCCCAGAAGCTTTTTGTCGTGTTCATCAAGCACTAATTCTGCTTCATTGAATACTTCATCAGCACCAGGCATTTTCTCTGACTTTTTACCGTGTTCGTTGGCAAGCTTGAGATTATAGCGCTCAAGTAATTGTTGATAAGCGACGTCTTTTTCTGCTAACTCTACTTCTTTTTGAATAACAACTTGCTGCAACTCAAGCAGCATTTTCTTAAGTTGTTCAGGGTCATTGGGGAGTGAGTTTGCATTAAATTTCATCCGGTTATTTTAACAAAAAGTTCAACCTAATACTGCTTTTGACCGTAATGAAGACAAGGGCTTGTGTCAATGATCGTTGACTTCAAATCAAGTTCAATACAGCTCAATTAGATCATCGACTGATAATGTAATTCTTGGTGACCAAGGACATCATATCCTGATAATAACCAGCTGAGTTGCTCAGCGGTTAATGAAAATTCAGTGTCGTTGATATTACTCGGCCATTTGAATTTTTGTTTTTCTAAACGTTTTTGCCAAAGCGCAAAACCTGTTTTGTCCCAGTACAGTATTTTAAGTTTGTCTTTCGCTTTATTGCAAAAAACGAATAAAGCCCCCGTATAGGCATCACGATTTAGTTCATCTTCAACCAGTGCCGCAAGGCCATTTATTGCTTTACGAAAATCAACAAAATCCCGATGAAGATAAACCTCTGAAGGGTCAACAAACATCTTCATAAAACTAATGCTCGTAACAATTGGCTTAGATAGGTGGCAGAAGTTGTACTTGGCAAGCAGACGTTAGCCTTACCCATGGTTAGCGTTATTGAGCCTTGCGCTTCAAGGATTTCCACTTGTTGAGTTATTTTGGCGCGAACAAAGTTACCTGACGTCAAACCAAGTTTCTTTTTAACCGCATAAAAGCTCGATGTTGATAACTGCTGTTGTTGGCAATAGTCAATGATGGTTAAGCCGCTGGTTTGTTGATCATCAATGATGGTTTGCCATTGTTCTTGGCTACGCGTAATTCTCATGTTTATCTCCTAAATTAAGTATGGAGATAACATATCGGAGATCAAACGCTAACAGCAGGTGCCGTTAGCTATACGCTTACAATTAATGGAGGCTTTTTTCCACTAATAATGGTCACTTCATTTTCCTCCCAGTGCGCACTAATAACGAGTATCGCAGAAGGACTCCCTAAATTTGGCGTAATATTATTCAGAAAATTCACCATGCCTAAGTGACCAGTATCGCTAAGTAAAGGCAAAAGGCCGCCACCATGAGGAATAAATAATACGCTACTGAGCTGATTGTCTAATAATTTTTTCATCTTTGTTGAGTCCTATTTAATTTATTAGGTGCTTATGTTTAATCAGGCAATATAAGCAACCCTAAGTTTTCTAATAGTTGCTCTTGTTGCCAGTTGCAAATTTTTACGCCATCAAGTTTTACTCGTCTGATATTTAGGCCATTTAATTCTGTATGTGTTAAATCACATCCTTGCAATTGAAATTGTTCCCAAGCATCTTCAGAAAATACACTTCGACTTAAATCCGATCCTTTTAGCGAGGCACCTTCTAGGTTTGCTCCAATCCATTTATTTTCAAATAAATCACATTTTTCAATGCGGGCGCTGGCAAAATTGGCATAAGATAAATTACAACTTGTGATGTAAACGGAGCAAAAGTAAGACAGTCTAGATATTTGATTTTCAAAACGTGTTTTAGCAAAATCAGCCCCTTTTAGATCACAAGACCGAAACTCTGCACCTAAGCAATTAGCACCAATAAAGCTAGCCATAGATAGTTGACAGTGCTTAAAACTCGCATCGCGTAAATTAGCATAATCAAAGGTGGAGCCGTTAATACCTCCTTGTTCAATAAATCTACATTCAATAAATTTAGCATCAGTCAAATCAGATCTATTAAAATTACACTCATAAAATTTACAGTTTTCAAAATTCATGGTAGATAGATTTTCTTTAGAAAAATCATGTTTTCTAAATGTTTTATTAACGGTTGGCATAATAGGTATATCCAAAAATTGGTTGCGTAAGTTATCTTTTAACAACGATAACCCAACATAAATAGCTCAACACTAGACAATAAATAGGCATCAATATCATTTTGGCTCAATTGATGTTTTGTATTAAATTCAACTCGTATCCAAATTTCACCTTTTATTAGGCTTAAAAACTGTAACGCAGCAAAACGTGGGTTTTCTATTTTTAAAATTTTTCGTTTATTCAATAACTCCATAAATTCAGTAATTCGATTAGTAATTCTTTCAGGGCCAGCCTGAAAAAATAATTCTGATAGTTTAGGGTAGGATTTTGATTCATAAGCACAAATTCTATGCACTGCAAGCGCCTCTTTTGAAGTCAGCATGGTTAAAAATCGCTGTGCTAACGTATACAATGCAGTTTTTGGATCAACTAAATCGTCTAACATAAAATCAACCATGCGATAAGAATCACATCTTTTCTCTATTGCCGCCGTGAATAATTCATCTTTACTGCCAAAATGACTATATACAGTTTGTTTAGAAACTTCTGCTCGTTGGGCTATAAGATCCATGCTAGTAGCAGCATAACTATTGTTAGTGAATAAATGGGTTGCAGCCTCTAATATTTTTTTGCGCTTTATTTCACTTTTACTGCGCGTTTTAATCTTCATGTTTTTCATCACTAGCTCTTCTTATATAGCACTTTAAATTTCTAACTCTGCTTTATTTTTCTACAACATTTAAGCGTAGTTAATATTTATATATTAAAGCCTATTATACGAAAATAAACTAGACAGTCTAGTTTGTTGTTATTAAACTAACCAAACTTAGATTTTTTAGTCTATTTTATGTTCTTTTTTTCGTATAACAAAACTTTTGAGGATTTTATGTCATTTGTCAGCAAGAAACTTTCACTTTTAATGAGTATAAGTACACTCGTATTATTAATAGCCTGTGAAGATGAGAGACCTATATTAAAAACGGAAAAAATTATTCACCCAGCGAAAATATTTCAAGTACAAGCTCCTAATGGTCAAGTTTATCGTAACTTTCCTGCTGAAGTAGAAGCGAATGCTACCTCTAAGTTAGCGTTTCGGGTTAACGGGCAAATTATAGATTTTCGTGTGAAAGCAGGTGTTGATATAAACAAAGGAGAGTTACTCGCTGTTTTAGATCCTACCGATTTTCAATTACGTGTTGATGACAGAGAGGCTCGTTATCAGTTAGCTAAATCACAGTTTGAACGGGAACAATTATTATTAGAAAAAAAATTAGTATCACAATCAAAATTTGATGTGGCAAAAGCTAATTTAAGCATTGCTTTAGCAGCATTAAATACAGCGAAAACTGAGCTAGAGTACACGCATTTAAATGCACCTTTTAATGGCAGTATTGCTAATGTTATGGTTGAAAAGCATGAAATGATACAAGCTAAGCAACCTGTATTAACGCTAATTTCACGTGATATGATTGATGTGTCTATTCAAATATCTGAAAATATTATTTCTCGAGTGGATAAAGATACTCTTTATCAACCAACAGTAATTTTTTATTCACACCCTGAGCATGAGTTTTTAGTTAGTGTAAAGGAATGGGACACGCAAGCAAATTCAAGCACACTTACCTATAAAGTTGTTTTTTCTTTACCTACACCTAATGAATTTAGTGTATTACCAGGGATGAGTGCAAACATTCGTATAGATTTATCAAAAGTATTAAAAAATAAGAAAAAACATTTTTTAATACCCGTTAGTGCAATATTTTCTTCTAATACAACGCCAATTAACACTAACCTTAGTTATGTTTGGTTAGTTAATCCAAAAACATTTACGGTAGCTCAACAGCTAATAGTGACTGGAAAAATTACTAAGCAAGGCGTAGAAGTATTAAGCGGTATAAAAGCAGGGGATAAAATTGTGTCTGCTGGCGTGCATTATTTGTCTGAAGGTATGCAAATTAAAGCATGGAATAGAGAGAAGGGTTTATAAATGAAATTAGCTGAATATTCAATTAAAAACCATGTAACAAGCTGGATGTTTGTTGCTATTTTATTACTTGGCGGTATTGTGGCTTATGGTGGCTTAGGCCGATTAGAAGATCCTGAGTTTACTCTTAAAAGAGCTATGATCACTACCTCTTACCCTGGCGCGTCACCGATGCAGGTAGAGGAAGAAGTCACTTATCCATTAGAAAATGCGATTCAGCAATTACCGTATGTAGATTATGTAACTTCTATCTCTTCAGCAGGTTTTTCACAAATTACTATAGAAATGAAACCAACGTATCGTAAGGATGATCTTAAACAAATTTGGGATGAGCTACGTAATAAAGTAAACGACTTAAAAACTCAATTACCACCAGGTGTTGCGACACCGCATGTTATTGATGATTTTGGTGATGTTTATGGTGTATTACTCGCCATTAGTGGTGATGGTTATAGTTATGAAGAAATTAAAGATTATGTTGATTATCTGCGCCGAGAACTGGTGCTTATTAAAGGTGTTGGTAAAATCACTGTTTCTGGTGAGCAGCAAGAGCAAGTGGTTGTTGAAATAGCGCGTAATAAATTAGCGGCTTTAGGTATTTCGACTAATCGAATTTTTCAATTGTTACAGACGCAAAATCAGGTGTCTAATGCGGGGGCTGTAAAAATTGGTAGCGAATATATTCGCTTTCACCCTACCGGTGAATTTAAAAGTGTTAAAGAATTAGAGAACTTAATTATTTCTAACCCTGGAGCATCGCAACTAATTTATCTAGGTGATGTAGCTAATATCAGTCGTGAATACGCGGAGGTACCGCACCATATTACCAATTATAATGGTAAACAGGCCTTGTTAATGGGGATTTCATTTTCGTCAGGTGTAAACGTGGTAAAGATAGGACAAAAACTTGATAAACGATTAATTGAATTAGAGTTTGTTCGTCCTATCGGCATGACAGTCGCCACCGTTTATAATCAACCTGCTGAAGTAGATAATTCAATGCAAGGGTTTATGCTTAGCTTAGTTGAGGCCGTTGCCATTGTGATCGCTATATTGTTAATTTTTATGGGATTACGTAGTGGTATTCTCATTGGCCTAGTGTTACTACTTACCGTATTGGGCACTTTTATTTTTATGAAATTACTTGCTATTGATTTACAAAGAATTTCATTAGGTGCATTAATTATTGCACTAGGTATGTTGGTCGATAATGCTATTGTGATCACCGAGGGAATTTTAATTGGTTTGAAAAAAGGACAAAGTAAATTACAAGCGGCTTTAGCAATAACAAATCAAACTTATATCCCCTTATTAGGCGCTACAGTAATAGGTGTAGTTGCATTTGCTCCTATTGGTTTATCATCTGATGCTACAGGTGAATTTGCAGGTAGTTTATTTTGGGTATTATTAATATCGTTATTATTAAGCTGGGTAACAGCAATAACACTAACGCCATTTTTTGCTGATTTAATGTTTAAAGAACCCGTTAAAAATAATCAGCAAATAACAAATACACAACAAGAAAGTTTATATGAAGGTGCTATTTTTACAGGATATAAGGCATTACTAAATGTGTGTATGCACTATCGTAAAACCGTAATGCTAATTATGTTGTTGCTATTTATTGCTGCCATTGGTGGTTTTAGTAAAGTAAAACAATCATTTTTCCCTCCTTCCAATACACCTATGTTTTATTTAGACTATTGGCGCTATCAAGGATCAGATATTCGTGAAACACAAAAAGATATTGAAACAATTGAAAAATATTTATTAACCCTTGCAGATGTGGAACAAGTAACAAGCTCTACAGGTCGCGGAGCTCCGCGTTTTATGCTGACGTATGCGCCACAAAAATCTTATCCTGCTTACGGACAGTTAATTATTAGAGTCAAAAATCGAGAGGTATTACCCGATGTGTTAACCAAGTTGCGCTTGTACATGATAGGTAATTATCCGCAAGCACAATTTAAGCTTAAACGTATGAAATTAGGCCCATCAAGTAATGCTAAAATAGAAGCTCGCTTTAGCGGTGCTGATCCTGATGTATTAAGAAATTTATCTGCACAAGCTAAAGATATTTTTCATCAAGATCTAGGCGCTTTTAATATTCAAGATGATTGGCGTGAGCGTACTAAAGTGATTCGTCCACAATTTAATGAAGCAATGGGGAGGCGTGTTGGGGTAACTAAACAAGATTTAGATCTGTTACTGCAAACCAATTTTTCTGGTAAACAAGTCGGATTATATCGAGAAGACACTAAGCTATTGCCGATAGTTGCCCGTGCTCCAAAAGCTGAAAGATTAAATATTAATAGTTTGCCGGAGCTACAAGTTTATAGTCAATCATTGCATCAATATGTGCCAATAACCCAAGTTGTGAACAAATTTACTACTCAATGGGAAGACTCATTAATTATGCGTAGGGATCGTAAACGTACCATCACCGTAATGGCTGATCCTGATGTGTTAGGTGATGAAACAGCTGCTAGCTTATTAGTACGGTTAAAGCCTAAGCTTGATGCTATAAAGCTTCCTAGTGGCTACTCTTTAGAGTGGGGAGGCGAATTTGAATCATCTAATAAAGCTAAAAAAGCACTCTTTGGCGGTTTGCCATTAGGGTATTTAGTCATGTTTATTATTACGGTATTACTATTTAACTCATTTAAATCAGCTTTTGTTATTTGGACAACCGTTCCTTTAGCACTAATTGGGGTAAGCATTGGATTACTTACCATGAATGCGCCGTTTACTTTCATGGCTCTACTGGGGTTATTGAGTTTATCGGGTATGTTAATAAAAAACGGTATTGTATTGGTTGATCAAATAAATATTGAATTAACCTCCGGTAAATCAGCTTACCAAGCAGTATTTGATTCAGCAGTAAGCCGGGTTCGCCCCGTTTCTATGGCGGCAATTACCACCATTTTAGGCATGATACCTTTATTATTTGATGTGTTTTTTAAATCAATGGCAGTTACTATTATGTTTGGGTTAGGGTTTGCTACTTTACTCACGTTGATTGTAATACCTGTACTTTACACTATGCTTTTTGGCATAAAAAAAGTTTAAAGGGTAAAAAAGACAAGGCTTTTATTTTTTGAACATTCTTTATGCTGTGAATAGTGTCACTTTAGAAGTCATAATTAACCACATTCAAGTGATACTCACTGGTTACACCTAACTCAGATAAAGGAATGATAATATTAATTGTCAATCCTTTGCCTAATTCACTGCTATAGTTTAATTCACCATGGAGCTTATGGTGAATTAATGTGTGTAAAATACTTAACCCCAACCCCTGTTTTTTAGCCATTTTAGACGTATAAAATGGCGTAAACATTTTATCTAATATTTGCTGCTCAACGCCTTTACCATTATCTTGGTATTTCATAAGCAACGACTGTTCAGTCGTTGATATAGTGATTTCAATTAGCCCTTTGTTGGTATCTTCAAACGCATGTGTAATAGAATTCTCAATTAAATGCGTAAGGGTCAAGCAAAAGGCATTGCTATAAGAAACTACGGTTAAATTTATAGGAACTGTTAATTTAAAATCAATTAAAGGATGCTCAGATGTTAAACGTTTAGTTATGACATTACTTAATATCAGTTCTTTGATGTTGAACTTTTTTTTATCTTCAAGATGCTCATTTAATGAGAGTAATTTAAGTTTTTTAATTAAATCTGATGCACTACAAAGGCTTGTACAAATACTGTTAGAAATATTGACCATATTGTTTAAATAACCCTGCAAGCTTTTTTCAGATATTTTTTTATTGTTAAAGTTATTCAACATCGTATTCGTTTCATCACTAATATATGAACCTCCAACTAAGCAATTACCAATAGGTGTATTTAGTTGATGAGCAATACCCACCACTACTTGAGCTGTAGTGAGCTTACGGCAGCCTAGCTCAACTTCTATTTTTTGATCTGATTTAATGAGTGCAACCTCCATTATTAGAATGCATTCATGTCAAACCAAGATCAATTATCAACACTCGTTACTGCCTTTGAACACTGGCGAAGCAAGCGGAATGGTCGTCAAGTGCCAACACCTAGCACATTGCGCGAACAAGCCGTTGAATTACTCAACCATTATTCCTCTAGTCAAATCACCACCGCATTAAGGATCAGTGGCAGTCAACTCAAGCAATGGCGAAACAGTGTTGTGCCCGACGAAGAAAAATCGCAATTTGTTCATCTACCTCTTTCCACCTCACCAACACAGCCTTCCGTAAAGGTTGAACTGTGCTTTGCCAGTGGTGATCAGATGCATTTATCTGGCCTTGTTGATAGTGACATGCTCGCTTCGCTGATTGGCGCAATGAGATCATGATCCACCTTACCGCCGACACCCATATATTAGTCGCTATTGCACCCGCAGATTTTCGCCAAGGCATTGATGGTTTATCGGCGGTCTGTCGTCATAAACTCAGCGTAAACCCTCGCTCGGGCACTGTGTTCGTTTTTATCAATCGCAATAAAACCATGGTGCGTGCATTAACGTATGATGGTAATGGTTTTTGGCTGATGACCAAACGCTTATCTAAAGGTAAGTTTCGAACTTGGCCGAATTCAAATAAAGGTATTGAGCCGCTCATCGCCAAACAGTTACGCCAATTGTTGATCAATAACGATCCATTATGAGGAAAAATGGCTCTTTTTTCAGTAGAAAAAAGGGGGTAAATAATCCTTGATTTTTCATTTTATCGGATCATAATGCCCGTCAAATCAACCTGTTCAATACACTAAAACGCTGGATGACTCGTGAGTAAACCTTTTACCGACATTGATGGCAAAGCACTTGAGGCGTTAATTGAACGTGTCAATGAAGCCAAAGAAAATAATCTCGCGTTGAGCTCTGAGGACTATCAGTTATTGCTTGATGCTTTGCTGACCTTAGCGACCACGCAAACTCGCTTAGCGAACCACGATGTTACCGTGCATAAACTACGCAAATTATTAGGCATTGAAAAGTCCTCTGAAAAATTAAGCGCAGTGCTTAAAAAAGCGAAAGCGTCATCACTTAAGAAAAATAAAAAGTCTAAAAAAATGATGATGACGGTTTCACACCCGTTAAACCCACCGTTATTGTGCATCCATTAACCGAAATGAATAAAGGCGATACTTGCGTAGAGTGTTTAACGGGTAAGGTGTATAAAACTGAGCCTGGCAGCTTGCTGCGTATCACAGGACAAAGCCCGTTTAAACCCGAGCAGCACGTAACGGAGCGTCTGCGTTGTAATACCTGTGGTGCTTATTTTACCGCGCCATTGCCTGAGGATGTTTTAACCGATGGCACCAGCGCTCAAAAGTATGGTTATTCAGCCCGCTCACTGATGGCGATTTACAAATACTTTGCAGGGTTACCTTTTTATCGTCAAAGCAGTATTCAGAAATTACTCGGGGTAAAAATTACTGCTTCAACGGTTTTTGACCAAGTGGAGTTGGTTTGTAACGATATTTATCCGGTGTACCAATTGCTATTCAACTTAGCGAGCGATGCTAAACATTACTATTTAGATGACACCACCAACCGTATTCTTGACGCAAAACCGATAGAGAAGAAAGCCCGTAACAGCGATAAAACACGCACACGTACCGGTGTTTATACCTCCGGTGTTATCGCCACCCTCACGGATAATCGCGACATTGTATTATTTGAAACGAACATTGGCCACGCAGGAGAATTCATCGACAGTATTTTGCATAAACGCAGTCAATCCTGCGCAAAACCACTTATCATGAGTGATGCTCTGGCGAGCAATCGACCCACGGTACGCGAGGCAATAACCTCACTTTGTAATAGCCATGCAAGACGACAATTTGTGGATGTTATCAATCATTTTCCTGAGGAAGTTGAGCATGTACTCAACCGTTATGGCGAAATATGGGGCAATGATGACTATACCAAAGAAGAAAAGTTAACGCCCAGCGCAAGACTTATCTATCATCAGCAACACTCAATGCCCATCATGCAAGAGATAAAATTGTGGGGAGAAACACACTTTGCCAACGAAACCGTTGAAGAAAATAGCGGCTTAGGCAAAGCCATTCGTTATTTTATCAAACACTATGTTGGACTGAGCCACTTCTGTAATACCGAAGGCGTAAAAATCGACAATAACCGCATTGAAGCGATGCTCAAAATTATCGTGAGAGACAGAAATTATGTGCACCTTCCCATTATGTTAAGTTGGAAGTGCAAAGCACTAGTAATTCAGGGCTTCACACCCGTGGTTGTTCACATAATCACAAGCTATCCAAGTAGGCCAGAATGTCTTTTGATGGTTCATATGTCTGATTCAGGCTTGCAACCCCAGATAATTTTGCCAAGGCTTCTCGTTTCATTTCCAGGTCGGCTTCCATGTATTGATGTGTTGTTTCTATTGTTTCATGACCAAGCCACAGAGCTATCACGGTTAAATCAACGCCTGATTGCAACAAGTGCATTGCGGTTGTGTGCCTAATACAATGGAGATTAATCTTCCTTCCTTTAAGTGATGCGCAAGTTGCTGTTGCTTTATTCACTGCACAATCAAGCCGCTGTCTTGCTCCAAAACGTGACATTTGGTTACCGTTACGGTTTGGAAAGAGAGGTGTATCTGGTGGATCAGGCAAGCTAACCAGCCATTTTTTCAGCTCCGTTATTGTTTGAGGCCATAACGGTATAATACGTTCTTTTCGACCCTTCCCGTGAAGACGGATAGCTTGTTGTCTTTTCAAATCAATGTCTTTAACCTCAAGCCTGACAATTTCTGATACGCGGGCTCCTGTGTTATAGAGCATCAATAACATAAGATGATCTCTTTGTCCTATCCAGGTGGTCATATCCTGAGTCAGTAACAGCGCATCAATTTCCCTTTTTTCGAGGTATTCGAAGACAAACCGATCTGTGCGTTTATCCGGGATGGCCAGAACTTTCTGAGTATCTGCTAGTCTCTGTGGTTCCTTAATAGCGACATAATTAAAGAAAGAACGTATCGCCGAAAGCCGGGCATTTCTGGTTTGTGCCTTGCAACCTCGTTTTTGTTCGAGGTATTGCAGAAAAGACAAAATAACTTCGGTATTTATATCTATCAGGCTCAGTAAAGGTACGGATTTATTCTGCGCTATCGCTACAAACGGCAGTAACAACCTGAAGGTGTCACGATAAGAATGTACAGTATGCTGACTGAGGCGTCGTTGATTGATCAGGTAAGAGCAAAAGTAGCATTGTAACAATCTCGCCAGATCGGTGGTTGACGGTGGTATTTTCATAATGGTTCTCCTGAGTACCCAGCAGAAAAACGTTCTGCTGCACAGGCCATAAGCGCTGGAGTTGCTGTCAAATACCAATAGGTATTGCTGACTTTTTTATGACCTATATAGCGAGATAACTGTGCCACACGGCAATCAACCTCATCACCAGATTGATACCAGTCGAGCACCCGGCGGCAAACAAAAGTATGTCGCAGATCGTATAATCTGGGGTAGCGGCCATTGAACTTTATCGACAAACCTGTTGCTTCTCGTAAACACCCAAAGGCATGTGCAGCCGAACGCATATTTAAAGTACGCCCGTTATCCAGTTGAAAAAATGACGTGACTTGCCCAGGTAAGTTAATATTTTCGCGAAAAGCCATATAGACTCTTAATGCATCAACAGTCGAAGGTGATAATGGGATCAAGCGTTGCTTCCAACCTTTACTATTATGGATGGCGATTTCACCCGAGTTCAGTTCCACGTCTTTACATTGCAAGCGAACGGCTTCACCGGGGCGCAATCCGGTCGATACCAGCAATCCGATGAATGTTTTTATGGTGATGGGTCGTAAGCCGCTTTTTGGCGGTAGATTAAGTGCAGCCGACATTAATTCAGATACTTCTGTTTCACTAAAAATATAAGGTGGCAATCGTCTGTGAGTTGACGGCAGAAAATGTGTAGGCAGGATCACCGCATCATGTCCCAGCATGGCCAAATAACGTGAAAATGGTCGTATTACCCCAAAGCGTTTTGCCACGGTTATGTCCGCGTCAGAATGGGTCAAATTTGCCCAACGTAATGCTCAGCATCGCTTTGTTTCGCGGCAAAGCGCGCAAAGTTCTGCAAATACTCCCTCTCTCTGATTAACTCATATCCTAAGTGCCGCTTTAGTGCTAAATAGGAGCCTACCAATGATTGCCAATTCATGATGTTTTCCTCCTAGGCCAAGGAAGAGCCACATTCTGTAACGTATTTCGATCAACCCAGGTATATCTGATGGTGGTATCAATACATTGATGTCCTAAAACATCGGCGATAATTTTCAATGGCACTTCCTTTTCTAATAATCGGCTTGCCACCATATGTCTCAGACCGTGTGACTGGCCGCGCGACGGAGAAATACCAGCCTTGGTGAATACTCTTTTGACAACACCACAAATTGTGGATTGCTTTACAGGCATACCCAAAGGTGCACGGTGATAAACAAAAACAGCGCGTGTTTTTGTGTCGGGGCGACCCACCATAATATAGTCGACCAATGCAGCCATTAATGTGTCGGGAATTGGCAGTTTCCGTTGTTTTCGTTGCTTGGTGTAAGTCAATGTAAGTACCTTATTGTGCCAGTCGATATTGTCCAAATTAATCCTAGATACTTCGCCAGCCCTCATTCCCAAGTCAGATAAACATCGAATTATGGCGTAGTCGCGTTTGCCTACAGGTTTACTGCGATCAATTTCGACGAGCAGTCGATTAAGTTCCTCATTGGATAAAGGTTTGCTGACAGGAAGGTTAACCATTGATTTGGGATGTGGGACACAAATATCAAGGCTTACAGGACAACGTCCTTGTACTGATAAGAAACGTAAGAAACAGTTCAAACTACTGGTAATAACGGTCAAACTTGCTCTTGAGACGGTATCAGCCCTGTAACTGACAAATGATGACAGTTGCAAAAAAGTTAGCGTATCAAGTTGAGTCGCTAGATTTTGTGCAATCCATGTTAAGAATACTTTTGCGTACCGACAACGATAATCCCGAGTTGCAGAGGATAAACCAACGACGTCTTTAAGGAAGCAATCATAGGTTTTTACCAAATTATCGTGGCCACTGATCTGTATTGGTTCCCCGTTGAATAGTCCTGCCAACGTGATCCAATGAGATAATGCTGCTGCAACTCCTTTTTTACTTCGAGGGAACGAACGAGGGCATTGGCAGACTGGTAGATGCTGCACAATGAAGTTAGTCTTATCCTGTGCTGAAATTCGTCTACAGTCACGCCTTCGTTGGCGTTGCCACCAAGAAAAGTGGATCACAACGGCAAGATACTGAGATATTGAAGTTGAAACATACCCGTTGTCGGTTAGAAAACTCATAAATGTTTGGATCTTGTCTGTCGGTATAAATTGTAATTCCGTTAACAAGAGAGGACTTTTAATGTATTGACTGATCATGGTGCGGCTCCTTTTAAGCTTAAAGGTTCACCATTATGTTGAGCTTTATTTTGATCATATGCAGGTTTATCAGGGCTTGAAGGTAGCTTGGAAGAGTTAACTTAACATAATGGGAAGGTGCACATAATTTCTGTTATGTTGATATCAACATAACAGAAAAAACGCCATGTTCCACAAAACTTTACTTGGCGCGACCATTGGCGATGTTATTACCTCCGTTATCGCAACGGCAAGCGAAGCAGGTATCAATGTCTTTGATTACTTCACCACCTTGCAACGAGAAAAAGAGCAGGGAAAAGCACACCCTGAAGATTATTTACCGTGGAATTATCTCGCTAACAGTTCCATCACTTAGACAAAACCACCGAAACAGAATGACTTAGGTTTAACCGCCTAGGTCAAGCTGTGCCTGAAATTCGTGATGTCACGCTATGCTGCCGTAAGCTCACGCTGTAGAGGCAATTTCTTCGGCTTTAATGAGCTTTTTTTTGAGTTGAATTTATTTCTTTAAGTGCCTCTACAAGTAATATTTGTTTTTTATTTTTTTCTTGAACCATCTGATTGACATTATAAGCATAGAAAAAAACACCAACAGATAAAATTAATAATGCAATGGCGTATGAAAAAGTAAAAGCCATGTTGTAAGGGAAAGGAACACCTAAAACAAAATAACCGATATGAATGCCAATTAGGATAATAAAAAAGATACTACAAGCAATGATACCTTTCTTTAGTCCCAAAAGAGCGTATGAATATAATACAACTTGAAATAACCAAGGAGCCCCTATGTAATTTTCAGTTACCCCCCCCAAATAGAGAATCAAAATAAAAGTCATGGCTAAATAAACTAATATTGTGGAGCCCAATTCGATATCCTGTCTATTTTTATATAAATTAATGCTATCTAATAGTGCTATAACAATAAATACTAAAGCAGTGAAAAAATATTGGTTATCGATTTGATGTAAACCAAACAGACTAGACACAACAATTAGAAATAAATTGATAAGTATAAAATATATTTGTTCTAGATTTTTCATAAATAACTAAATAACTAAATAACTTAGCTTCGATTATAGATAAATAAACTCAAATAAACCAATCTGTTTATTCACAAAAAAATTGGGCTTGGAGCCGGTAGAAACGGGTGATTTACCCCCTGCAATACAGTTTTATAATTAAACCCTAACTATTGTTAGGTTTGTTTAGTCTATATCTCAGGCATAGTTTCCTCAGTTAAACACAATCAAGTTAGTTTAAATTAATTACATTTCTATTATTTAGCTAAATAAATATTATAAAGTTTAAGAGAGTGAAATATGACTGGAAAAGTAGAAAAAATTAAAACAGGCATAGAGAATGCTGGTGTGGCAGATGCAACGGCCGCTGTTGTTAAAGAGGATAGTGCCTGGATAAAAAACAAGCGCTATATGTATTTTGCTTCTATGATTCTTCCAGGAATTCCAATTCTATCCGCTTTTTTAGCTGGTGAAACAGGTAATGGCTTATGGCTTTGGTCACTATTCATCGTTTTTTATGGCATTCTTCCAGTACTAGATCAGTGGTCTGGCGTTGATGCTGCAAACCCGAGTGATGAACTTGTAGAAGAGCTAAAAGATGACCGTTATTACGTTTATATACTTTATGGCGCCACAATAATGCATTGGATTGCGCTAGTTTATATGGCTTATACCGTATCTACATTAGACATCTCATGGTTTAGCATTTTGGGTGGCGCGTTAAGTATTGGTTTAGCGAATGGCTTAGCACTTGTAGCTGGACATGAAATGGGTCATAAAGTGAATGATAAAGTTCAAGTTTTCTTTGCAAAGTTAATTCTAGCGGTTAGTGGGTATGGTCATTTCTTTATTGAACATAATAAAGGGCATCACAAAGATGTAGCTACTCCTGAAGATCCAGCAACCTCAGCCTTTGGTGAGAGCATTTACAAATTTGTACAAAGAGAAATTCCAGGTGCTTTTAGACGAGCATGGGAACTTGAAAGTGCAAGGTTACATCGTTTAGGTAAATCAGAATGGTCATTAAGTAATGAAATCATTCAGCCTGCTCTTATCACTATTACCGCATACACCTTAATGTTGGCGTACTTTGGTCCGGTGATGATCCCATTTTTAGCCATTGGTGCTGCTTATGGTTGGTGGCAACTAACAGGAGCTAACTATATTGAACACTACGGTTTAATGCGTGAGCGCGATGCTAATGGTCGTTATGAACGTTGTCAAGCGCGTCATTCATGGAATAGTAACCATAAAATATCTAACTTAGTGTTATTACATTTACAACGTCATTCAGATCACCATGCACATCCAACACGTCCTTATCAAGTGTTGAGAGATTATCCAGAAGTACCAGGTTTGCCGTCAGGTTATCCATTTATGTTAGCCCTTGCAATGTTTCCATCAGCGTGGTTTTCACTAATGAATCCTAAGGTAGTTAATTGGGCAGAAGGGGATATGAATAAAGTAAATATTGACCCTGATGTTAAAGAAGAAATGTTTAAGCGTTATCACAACCCTAAGGTTGCTTAAGCAGTAGCCTAGTGTTAACGAAAGCGACAGTGAATGAAAGCTGTCGCATTTTAATATAAAAGGTATATCAAATGAAAAAATATGAATGTCCAGATTGTGGTTATATATATGATGAAACCTTAGGTGCCGAGCACGAAGGTTATCCAGCAGGAACAAAATTTGAAGATTTACCTGATGACTTTCCATGTCCAGATTGTTTCGTAAGAGAAAAGCCTGATTTTGTAGAAGTTGAAGCTTAAGTTATAGAAAATATGTTTTAAAATAGATGTTGTTTGAGGTGTTTATGAGTGTTGTTGAATATAAAAAATATTGTTGTGTTACATGTGATCTTGTTTATGACGAAGAGTTAGGTTTTCCTGAAGAAGGGATAGCTCCGGGTACATTGTTTGAAGATATCCCAGATGATTGGACTTGTCCTGAGTGCTCTGCATCTAAATCAGATTTCTTTCTAGTCGAATAAAAATAGGAGATTGTATGAAGCCCATAATAGTTATAGGTTCAGGTCACGCAGGTATCACTTTAACACGTGAATTAAGATTACTTGATAAAGAAATTCCCATTATTTTGATAACCCAAGACGATGGTAGTGCTTATTACAAGCCTAATCTTTCAAAAGCCATTTCAATGGGGAAGTCTGCCAATGATTTAGTGATGAAAGACGTTGAACAAATCAAAGCAGAACAAAATATATTTATAAAAACACATACAAAAGTTACGGCTATTGATGCCATTGAGCATTCTGTAACTGTTGATGATGGAGTTAGCGTTGAAAGAATACTTTATAAAGATTTAGTGCTAGCTACAGGCGCAAGTCCATTTGAATTGCCCATAAAGGGCGATGCAAAAGATCAAATAATCTCTGTTAATACCCTAAATGATTATCGACAATTTCGTGACACCATTAATAAACAAGAACGTGTTCTTATCATAGGTGCAGGTTTTGTCGGTATTGAATTTGCCAGTGATTTATTTTCATCAGGTTATCATGTTGACGTGGTTGACATGGAAGAATGGCCTTTGAAAAGATCATTACCTGAAAAGTTAGGGCTATCTATCGTTGAATCTTTCACTAGTGATAAAGTTAATTGGCACTTTGGTGTAGCAGTAACATCAGTTGATCATCATAATGATTCAATTGAAGTCACATTATCTTCAGGAAAAAAATTACAAGTGGATGTAGTACTGTCAGCTGTTGGTATTCGACCTAATTCAGAATTAGCCAAAGCAGCGGGTGTTAATATTAATCGCGGCATCGTTGTTGATAATGTATTACGAACAAATATTGAAAATATTTATGCTATTGGCGATTGTGCTGAAATTTCTGGCCATACATTACCTTTTATTGCTCCAGCAACCTTTGCTGCAAAAGCATTAGCTAAAACATTACTTGGTTCAACTACTGTGCTGAATATTCCTAATTTAGCCGTAGCCGTTAAAATACCAACATGTACTACTGTAGTGTGTCCAGCTTTATCTTTAGAGGGCAGTTGGAAGGTTGAAGGTGAAAGTCCTGATTATGTTGCCCGTTTTATCAATGAACAAGGTGAAATGAGTGGTTTTGCTTTAACTGGCAAATCTATTAACCAAAAAGCACCTTTATTAAAAGAGTGCATAGCTCCAGTGTTTGCTTAATAAATACTTATACCCCTTTTGGAGATACTAATTTCGAACAACGGTTAATCTTGCCAGAAATAATACTTGCACTACTATTTATTCTCGATTAATTATTAGTATCTTATTTTTTTTTCTACTCTTTGAATCAAGCAACAACCAGACTATTATTTATAGTTTTAGTGGGTTGATGATGTTTGATTAATGATAGGTTAAGTCTTTGGTTGTAAAATTAAATATAATATCTAAAGACTAAGGATAAAGCGTGAAAAATATTTTTTCTAAAAACTCATTAAAAAATAAATTTAAAATACTATTGGTTCTTTCAATTGTAGCATTATTTGTTTCCTTGTATGGCGTACGCTTAATGTCTAAAGCAACAGAGTTTTCATATCAAGAAAGACAGCATATTATTTCTCTAGAAAAAATAATTAATGAGCTTAATAAGGCGGAAATAGATCGACAATATTTGCTCGATACTACGGTAAAAGCAATAAAAGCCGCTAGCGCTGTGGATACAGAAATATTCTATGTTGAAGAGTTGATTTTTAGAGTGATCGGTAAAGGCTGGCTAATTGATGATGCTAGAGAAAGTGCAAAGCAATTGTCTCTTGGAAAAAGCTTATTAAATAGTTTTTCAAATCAATATTTAACTTCTGATGAAGCATTACAGTTTAATAAAAAAATCGAATGGTCTATTGGTGCTTCGGCTAAATTTGGAGAGGGGGTAAGAGATTTATCCTTTTTTATTAAAAATGTAGTATCAGTTATGGTCTTTGTTTCAGTTTTTTCGATTGTATTTTTGATCTATAGAGTTCTTACTAATTCATTACCCCCATTAGCTGTTCTTGTTGAGCGGTTAGAAGAAATAGCTGATGGTCAGTTAAATATAGTAGTAGAAGTTGACGAGAATAATGATCAAGAATTGATTAGTTTACAACAATCGGTGGTTAAAGTTGCTGATAATTTACGTCATCTGCTTTCTAATATAAATGGAGCAATTAACGAGATTAGTCTTGTTTCTAGTGCGTCAGCAGAGTTAACAACTGACACATTAGATGGAATTAAGATACAAAAATCAGAAATAGAGCTACTAAGTTCATCTATTAGTGAAATGAGCTTGGCTATTAATGAAGTTGCTTCATCAGCGTCAGGTGCAGCGTTAGAAGCATCTAACAGTAATAAGGCAGCTCAAGAAGGTCAAAAAGTTGTAAGCTCCGCAGTTTCTACCATAACAGCATTGTCTTCAGAGGTTGAGTCATCGGTTCAAGCCATTGAAAGAATTGAAGAGAGCAATAAACAAATAGTTTCAGTTGTGAAAATAATTAAAGATATTACGGATCAAACTAACTTATTAGCATTAAATGCTGCTATTGAAGCGGCTCACGCTGGAGAGTTTGGTCGAGGTTTTTCAGTCGTTGCAGATCAGGTTAGAGTTTTAGCTGAGCAAACTGAAAAATCTACTATGGATATACAACATATGATTGAAGAATTAAGAAGTAGTACAGTTGCTGCCGTTGATATCATGAATAATAGTAGAGACAAAGCTTTAGAAGGTGTTGAAGAGTCTAATAAAACAGGAGATGTTATTACTGATATTGCTAACTCTATAAGTACCATTACAGCGATGAATGAGCAAATAGCTAGCGCAGCCGAAGAGCAAAGCGTTGTTACCGATGTAATTAGTGGAAACGCTAAAAAAATAAGTGATATTGCTTCGGAAGGTGAAATTAATGCTGAAAAAGTATCAGCGTCTAATGAACAGCTTTTAGCTCTGTCGCAAAAATTGTCAGATTCAATAAAAGTATTTAAACTTTAGTATCGATCAGAAAAATGAGTTATGTCTCAATATTATCTTGGTCAAGCCTTGAACTAACCGATAGAAGATTTCAATATATTTTAATAAACGGGTTAGTGAAGGTGAGGCATTTAATCTACGGCGTAATACCAAGCAACTTTTTTATTATCATAATAACTGTCAATAATATTTAACTGAGTTAAATAATTAAAGTGAGCTTTACTTTCGCCACAGGCGAGCATAAATGTTTTTTGATTGACTTTATTATAAAATAATACTTCAAAACCATCGGTTACTCGTTTAGGCGTTTTACAAAACGTGGTGAGTTTCTTTAAATTGTCTTCAACATCAGTAATCAGTTCATCAAGCCTTTGTATTACTCCTGTAAAGGGTTTTCCATGCGCGGGTAGAACGAGAGTTTCATCACTTAATAATGTTTTATAATGTTGGCAAGATGTTAACCAGTTGTCCAAGGGGTTGGCAAAAGCCTCCTGTGGGTGAACACTAATATTAGATGATATGGTAGGTAATATTTGATCGCCCGAAATTATAATGTTTAAACTTTTACACCATAAACAAACATGTTCAGGCGAGTGGCCAGAGCCGATAACAATCTGCCAATTAAACCCACCTAGTTTAATAACTTCATTAGCGGTTAATTGTCTGTAACTAGTGGGGAAAGGGTATACATACTTTGTATACATGCCTATATATTTATCATAAAGTTTTGCCTGTTCAACAGTGGCACCACATGATAAATAAAAGTCATGCGCTGCGGTGTTGTTATTGTTAACAAGTTCATTATTTAACGTATGATAGCCCTCAAATTCACCTTGAGACATCCATAATTCAGCCTCAAAGTGCTCACATAACCATCCTGACAATCCAATATGATCAGGATGCATATGAGTACAAATAATTTGTTTAATCGGTTTGTTTTTTAATTTATGTTTAATGACTTGTTGCAAATAGGCCTTACTTTTATCGAAATTTAAGCCACTATCAATTATTGTCCAACCATCTTCATCTTCAATGAGCCATAAATTAATATGATTTAATGTGAATGGCATCGGCATGCGTAACCAAAATAAGTTGGTCGCAATTTTTAAAAGCTCCAACGATGCAGGAACATTTTCAAAGGGATAGTTGATATTCTTTTTCAATAGATAAAATCCTTTTAATTAAAGCGTTATTACAACTAAAATACAGGTTAAAATTAATTTATGGAGCATTCTTTTTCTTGCCAAAAGGGTTCCCTAAGCTCATTCTTTTTATATTTACCTGCACCTGTCATAGGGAAGGGCTCTACACGAAATTCGATACTACTAGGAACTTTATAATGGGCTATATTTTCCCTGCAATGTGCAATAACTTCTTCTTTAGTCATTTTAACATTATTATTTAACCGGATAATAGCATGAACACTTTCTCCCCATTGCTCACTTGGGATACCTATTATTACAGATTCAAGTATTTTGGGGTGCAATGAAAGCGTATTTTCAACTTCAGCAGAAAATACATTTTCGCCACCAGTAATTATCATGTCTTTGACGCGATCAACTAAAAAGATAAATCCGTCTTCATCCATATAGCCTGCATCTCCCGTTAACACCCAATTATCAATAATGGTTGATTGGGTTTGTTTTTCATTTTTCCAATAACCCAACATTACATTAGGCCCACAAGCTGCTATTTCTCCAACCTTTCCTGTAGGGAGAATATTCCCATCTGTGTCTCTAATTTCTACATTTACGCAATAGCCCGGTTGGCCAGCAGAACGTAATTTACCTGATTTCTCACCTTCTAATACATGATACTCAGCAGGTAAAATTGAAATAAGTGGTGATAACTCTGATTGCCCATAAGCTTGAATAAAGTGTACAGAAGACATTTTTTCCATTGCAGCAATCAAAATACCTTCTGGCATAGGAGAAGCGCCGTAAACTATATTTTGCAATGAAGATAAATCTGCGGCTGCCAGTGTCGGCTCTGACAGTAAAAGGGTTACCATGGTAGGCACTAATAAAACATGGTTTACTTGTTTTGCTTGTATTGTTTCAATAACTGCTTGAGGTTCAAATGCTGGAATGAATACTTGAGTAAGACCAGCAATAACAGTACCGTAACCAATGCCTATATCCGCTAAATGAAACATTGGCGCTGCATGTAAATATCGTTCACCTTCTGTATTAATTTTCATAGCTGAAATTAAACATACAGAGCTTGTCCACAGGTTTTTATGAGATAACATCACTCCTTTTGGAAAACCTGTTGTACCGCCGGTGTAAAAAATTCCGACAAGATCGTCATAATCACATTTGACTGGCTTTATTGGTGAGGTATTAGCAATTAATTCTTCATAGTCTAGTGTGCCTTCAGGTGCTGAGTTTTCACCAATGTAAATCATATGTTTAATGTTTTTACATTGAAGCTTTAATTCTATAGCTGTTTCAATGAAAGCATCATCAAAAAATAATATGCCACATTCTGAATCAGTTAAAGAGTAAAGGTTCTCTTTAACTGACCAACGAATATTTAAAGGTACCATTACGCTACCTAACCATGCAATAGCATTTAAGCATTCAAAATACTTATCTGAATTTAAAGCTAAAATAGCAATGTGAGTGCCTCTACCTGCTCCTATTTCAGTAAGCGCATTAGCGACTGTTGCAACCCTGTTTTCTGTCTCTTGCCAAGTATGTTCTCTTTCTTTGAATGATGTAGCTATTGTATTTGGTAAAACGGTCGCGTTACGCTGTAATGCTTGGTAAAAATGCATAATAAGCTCTCTGTATTAGGTTGTTATAATATTATTGTTCAATATATTATGTTTAGTCTTTAAACTGAATGTTACCAATATGCACTAACATTCAGTAATTGATATGTATAAAACAACAGAAGTGCTAGTTGAACACCCCATAAACTAGCTCGCAAAACAACGGCTATTAGGTGGGTTGAAAGCATATGAATAATTGACTGCCCAATGCGTGCATATAACACATAAATCACCGTTGAGTTCATTATGTCAAGTTGCTCTGATAATGAAGCAACAACAACTAAGGCACAAAAAGCTGGTAGCATTTCAATACAATTTAAATGTGCTCTTGTAAGTCTTTGCCCAAAGCCAGGGGTATTGCTACCATCAGGGTTAAACTTATTTAGAGCCACTTTGTTACTGCTTAAGAAAGTATAATAGCCCCTCATATTTAAGAGTAAGAAGCTAAGAGTTAAGGTCCAGCCAGCAAAACCAGCGAGTACAAGTAAAGTTTGATTCATATTTTTCTCATTATTATTTTTCAAATTTACAAAGAATATTGTCTTTGTTTCTAATGCTTGCTCAATCCTACTTTGTTAAGTGGATAGTGTTAAGTGGATAGGCATAAATACACGGCTTATTAGCACTGAATGTACAATGCTATATTACTGTCCATTTATCGGCTATGGTGTAAAGCGACAATTCATTCCATTATTTGTCATAAAATATCTGTTTATAATATTCAATTAAAACACTTAATTAAAAAAGAAATTCAACTAAATTTTATTTATTGAACTGGTTTACTTTAAATTTCTGAACATCATGCTAGAATAAGCTGACCGAACGTTCGGTTGTTGGTGTTTGTTGTAGTGTAAACTAGCTAAGTGAAATTTAAATGCTTGAAAATAAAATAGAACAAAAAATCGAATTATCTAAAGCTGCGATGTTAATCCTTAATGTTGCAGAATCACTTTTTGCTCAAAAAGGGTTCAAAGCAACGTCTATTAGTGAAATAGCAAAGAAAACAAGTGGCAGCAAAGCAAACATTTATCATCACTTTAGGTCCAAAGAGCATCTTTACCAAGAGGCGCTTGAATTAGCCTGTGAACGAGTGTTTAACGTGATGGAACTAACAAATTCACCTTCATCAGTAGGGGATGCCAGAATTCAGCTTAAAGAATACGTCAGCCTTCACTTAAAAAGCATGCTTGAGCAACCCGTTTCCACTAATTTGATAAAACGAGAACTTATGGATAACAATCAAATAGAAGGGAAAATGCTAGCAAAAGATATTTTTACTAATACCTTTGTAAAAGTAGCATCGCTAGTTTTTGATGCAAAGGGAATTGATAAAAATAGTCAAGATATCAATGCTTCTTTACAAGCTTTTATGTTGATTGGAGTGAATATATTTTTCTTTGATTCACAGTCAGTAATGAAGTATTTACCAGGAGTATCTTCAATTATTGATTCACCCGAAGTATTTAGCAATAAAATGTTTGATTTTATTATGAATACAGCCCCTTAAAATATACAAAATCCGTGATGAGAAATTCCAATGAATAAGTTTATTTTAATTTTTATACCTGTTTTATTTATTATTACTGGCTGTAAAGATGAAATAGTTAACAACAATACAGTAAAAAAAACATGGGATGCTCCTGTACTCAAAGTCAAAACAGTAAATCTTCCTATTAATTATAAATCTGTTGGGTCTGTTGTTTCAGATCAACGTATTGATGTTACCTCAAGAGCAACCGGTTTTATCCGAGATATCTTAGTTTTAGAGGGCGATTTTGTTTCTAAAGGTCAATTGTTAATTTCCCTTGATAGTTCAGATGTTGAAGGCGCTATAGAACAGGCTAAAGCGGCGGTAAATTCAGCAAAACTTGCTGTTCGTGATGCGGATATAGATGTACAAAGATATAAAGACCTCTATACACGCGGCAGTGTTTCAGAAAATACTATGCGAAAAATACAATTATTTAGAGATAGAGCAAATGACTCATTAGCTGACGCAACTACTGCGCTTGCTACGGCAAAATCTCAGCGACAATATATACAAATATTAAGTGATATACAGGGCGTCGTGGTAGAAAGGCAGTTGAGAAAAGGGGATCTTGCCATACCGGGGAAACCTATCCTTACTATTGAGTCTAGCCAAGAGCTTTTTTTTGATACTTACGTAGCAGAAAGTCAAATAAATAAGATACATAAAGGAGCAAAGGTTGAAGTCACTATCGATGCGCTTAATCTTGAGGTAGAAGGAGTGATAGCAAGAGTGGTTTCTTCTGGCGATTCAATCACTCGACGATATAAAGTTAAAATAGCATTAAAAAATCATGATGGACTCTTATCTGGCATGTTTGGCCGAGTTAATTTTATATTAGGAGAGAAAGCTGCTGTTGTTATTCCATATTCTGCGTTAATAGAAAGAGGCGGTTTACTTGGCGTGTTTGTTGTAAATAAAGATAAGAAAGCACATTTTAGATGGTTACAATTAGGCGCTAAAACAGCTAATTCAATTGAAGTGAGATCTGGCTTATTAGCTAATGAAAATATAATTTTACAAGCTATTCCTCAAATTCGAGAGGGTGACTATATCAATGATGTTCCTTTGTTGGAGCATGACAGTGAATAAATCAAATTTGAACATAGCAGGAAGTATAGCGAATACTTTTATTACCTCAAAGTTGACTGTGTTAGTGATGTTAACCTGTCTTCTGTTGGGTTTAATGGCGGTTTCTTTAACGCCCAGAGAAGAAAACCCTCAAATAGTTGTTCCAGGCGCTGAAATATTTGTTTCTTTACCTGGAGCAAGCGCCGAGGAAGTAGAGCAACTTATTGTAAACCCGTTGGAAGCTATTGTTAGAGAAATTACAGGAGTAGATCATACGTATGCCGCTGCCTTTAACTCGTTAGCGGTGATCAATGTTCAATTTGAAGTGGGTGAAAATCCAGAAGAATCTTTAGTGAAGCTGTATGACCGTGTATTAGGAAAACGAAACCAATTACCCGTTAATGCCTCTACGCCTCTAATCAAAAGTGTTGATGTTGATGATGTTCCTATTATAACGATAACCTTATCATCTGAAAAATATAATGATTATGCGTTAAAACGCTTGGCGGATCGCATGGTTGAACGTTTACATTCAATGGAAGAGATTTCAGTTACTGCGGTAAAAGGAGGTCGAGACTTAGAGGTAAGGGTTGAACTTGATCCGGAAAGGTTACTGGCATTTGAGGTAACGTTAAACCAAATCACTAATAGTTTAAAAGCTGCCAATATTTCTGTTCCTATGAAAACCCAAGTAAGAAATAATCAAAATAGCAGTATTTATTTAGATTCATTTTTATCGTCAGAAGACGACATACAGAGCCTTATTGTCGGTGTGCATGATAATAAACCTATTTACTTGGCTGATGTTGCTGAAATTGTCGTTGAACCAAACAACGAACGACAAACACTTTCAAGGTTTTCTTTTGGTCCTGCTGACGCTCGTTTTAATAAAAATATTGATCCTGAAATGCCAGCCGTAACTATTTCTGTTGCAAAAAAGCAAGGCACTAATGCTGTTTTTGTTGCTGAAGATATCATCAAAAGAATTAATCGACTTAATAACAATATTATTCCAGACGGTGTTAATGTTGTTATTACCCGAAATGATGGTGAAAAAGCCAATGCCTCGGTTAACAATTTAATAGAACATTTAGCAATAGCTGTTTTTTCAGTTGTTGTTGTTTGTATTTTCTTTTTAGGCATTAAAGAGGCGTTGATTGTTGGCATTACCGTGCCATTAATTTTGGGTTTAACCCTTGGGATATCTTATTTAGCGGGGTTAACTATTAACCGAATTAGCTTATTTGGTTTAATTTTGTCATTAGGTTTACTTGTTGACTCTGCCATTGTTGTTATTGAGAACATACATCGTCACTATAAAAATTTAGAAGGTAAAAACAAGACAGAAGTTACAGTATTAGCAACTAATGAAATAGGTAACCCAACGAACCTTGCTACTTTTGCAATTATGTTGGTATTTTTATCCTTGTTATTAGTAACAGGCATGATTGGAGAGTTTTTCTACCCAATAGCATTTAATGTGCCCGTTGCAATGATTTCATCACTTGTCGTGGCTTATATTGTTACACCATGGGCGGCTAATCGCTGGTTAAAACCAGGGGAAGGACATGATCTTGAAGATCATGATAAAACGGATAATTTACATAAATTTTATCATTGGGTTATAGCGCCATTTTTATCTAATAGAAAATATCGTTATATCAGCATGTTATTAATATTATGCACCATTGGTTTATCGATATTACAACCTGCTTGGCAGTTTATCCGTTCAGAAGGTGTTGCCGGGCCGGTGTCATCTGGTGCTATAGCACTTTCATTATTACCTAAAGATAACAAAAATACCTTTAATATCACCATTGATCTGCCTGAATATACCCCTGTTGAGGTTACTGATCAGGTAACACGTGAAATAGGGCATTTACTGCGAAAAAATCAATACATTATTAACTATCAAACGTGGTTGGGGCAATCAGGTGTTATTGATTTTAATGGTTTATTACGTGGCTCTAGTAATAAACTAGGCTCATATATTGCTGAAATAAGAGTAAACCTTATTGATAAAAAAGAACGAGATATAAGCTCTATTTTATTGGTAAAAGCGCTAAGACCAGATATCGAAGCTATTGAAAGGCGCTTTCCAGGTAGTGTTATTCAGCTTGTTGAAGATCCTCCAGGACCACCCGTTAAAGCAACTTTATTAGCGGAAATATACGGTAAAGATCTTAATAAAGTTCGAGAGATATCATCAGTAGTCGCTTCAGCGTTTAAAGAAACTTATGATGTTATTGAAGTTAAAGAGACAGAGGTTGCTGATGTTCGTCAATATCGACTTATGGTTGATAAAGAAAAAGCGGCACTTTCAGGTGTATCTGCTGCGGAAGTAGCACAAGCTATATTACGCCTTGTTAATGGTGTTGATCTCGGCCGACTTCATCTAAAGGGTGAAAAGCAGCTAGTTCCTATTCGTTTACACATACCAAGAGAGCATCAAATTGATCCCGTTTTATTGTCTCGTGTTTTTGTAACCAATAGCGCTAATATAAAAATACCCTTGTCAGAGCTGACCTATTCAATTGAGTCTTGGCAAGACAGACCCATTCTACATAAAGATTACGAGCGTGTTAGTTATGTTGGAGCACAATTAAAAGAAACTGCCGCGGTCTATGCCGTAATGGATTTAGATCAACGCTTAGATAAGTTAAAAATTGCAGGTGTTCAACTTAATACGGGTAATTTACAACTTGAATCTATTGTTCCCGATACCATTGATGGTTACCAATTACTGTGGGACGGGGAAATAAGGCTGACATTAGATACCTTTAGAGATATGTTTTTGGCTTTAGGTCTCGCATTAGTGTTTATCTATCTTATGCTCGTTGGTTATTATGGCTCGTTTATAATCCCTCTTATTGCCATGTCGGCAATTCCTCTAGGGTTAGTTGGAGTGTTCCCCGGACATTGGCTGATGGAGCAATCTTTTAGTGCTCCATCTATGATTGGTGTCATTGCATTATCTGGCGTGGTAGTACGTAATTCACTTCTTATCATTGATTTTGTTTTAAATAATATGAAGCTCGGTATGCCTTTGCATGAAGCAGTGAGTGAAGCAGGGGCTGTTCGTTTAAGGCCTATTTTACTCACGGCATTAGCCATAATACTTGGCTCTGCTGTTATGCTAACAGATCCCGTTTTTGGTGGCTTAGCTATCTCGCTTATTTTTGGCACCGTTGCCGCAACCATTCTTACATTTATTGTTGTACCAGTATTACTATTTTCATATTTGCGTAGAACCTAGATAAAGGTGGGGTAAATTTTTATGAATCATAAAGTAGATGAAAAATTAAAAGTAGGTATTGCCCTAGGCAGTGGCTCGGCAAGAGGTTGGGCACATATCGGTGTTTTACAGGCACTAAAAGAGCTGGGGATTGAGCCTGATATTGTAGCAGGGTGTTCTATTGGTGCATTTGTAGGGGCTGCTTATGCAAGTGATCAGCTTGATGTTTTGGAAGAGTGGAGCAAAACACTTACCTGGAAAGAAATTATTGGCTTTTTTGACTTATCTCTATCAAAAGGCGGTTTAATTCAAGGTGAGAAATTATTCAATTTTATTCGAGAAAAATCGGGTGATCCTGATATTAACTCGATATCAAAAAAATTTGGAGCGGTTGCTACAGAGTTAGACACAGGTAGAGAAATATGGATAAAAGATGGTTTATTGTTCGATAGTGTTAGAGCATCAGTTGCCTTACCTGGTTTAATAGCGCCGTCAAAATATAAGAACAAATGGCTTATTGATGGTGGATTAATTAATCCTGTTCCTGTTTCTCTTTGCCGTGCGATGGGAGCAGATGTAGTTATTGCTGTTAATTTGAATGGTGATCTTATGAAAAAAACAGCTAAAACAGTCGAGTTGAACGCTATTGCAACAGAGTTGAACAAAAGTGATGAACCTAGTTTTTTTGAACGGTTATCAACGCCTTTAAAGTTAGAAATTGATAAACAAAAAAATATTTTAATCGCTAAGTTGTTTGCTCAAAATGATAAAACACCAAGCATTTTTGATGTTATGGCAAGCTCTATCAATATAATGCAAGACCGAATTACACGTAGCAGGATGGCAGGTGATGTACCTGAAATCATACTAAGCCCCAAATTATCTCAGTTAGGGTTGATGGAGTTTGATAAAGCAGAAATTGCTATTGAAGAAGGTCGAGCCAGTGTTGGAAGAGCAAAAGCGGCAATAAAAGAAATGCTGATAGAAAACTATTCATTTTAAGTTTTTATATTATTTATGTTACTAAAGTAAAAGTGAGTCATGATTTGCGATTATATACCGATACCCCCAAAAATATTAAGCTATTATTTTGTATAGCAATTATATTGTTTTTGTCTTCTTATTCAGTGAATGCGAAAGACATTTTAACGAACAAAATAAACACCAAAAATCCATTTTTAATGGTTAAACAAATAACCCATCGAACATTTTTACGTTTGAAGAATGAATCAACGCAAATAAGGCAGACACCTAATTTACTAAAAGTGGTTATTAAAGAAGAAATACTCCCTTACTTTAACCATCGATATGCTGCGGCAAAAGTTTTAGGTAATGTTCATTTTAAACAAATTTCAAAGGATCAGTTTAATCAGTTTTCAGTTAATTTTCGTGAATATATTGGCACTTCATATGCTCAGATATTTACTTTATATGACAATCAAACGGTTAAGTACTCGCCAAACAAAAAGTTTAAAAATAAAAGAATCATCTCTGTTTCAATTGAAATTATTAGCACGTCAAGACCCCCTATTGATATTAGTTTTAAATTAAGAATGAATAAAAAAACCAAAGAATGGAAAATTTTTGATTTGGTCGCTGAAGGGATCAGTTTTCTAGACAGTAAAAGGGCAGAGTTTAATAAGCTGTTAACTAGCAAAGGAATAGAGACGACTAATGCATTATTAATAAAAAAAAGTATGGCTGATATTCGGTTTAATAAAGGCAAAAATTAGTGTTTGTTAGCTTGAGTGGGTAAAAATATTTTGAGGTAAACATAAGATGAATATAAATGAATTAACGTTAAAGTCTCAGTTTAAAATTATGATGGGTATAGGTGTTTTTGCATTGCTAGTAACATTGTATGGTGTTCGGCTGATGGGGAAAGCAAATGATTTTTCTTATTTAGAGCATCAGCATAGTCAATCTATAAGCATTGCAAATGTAGAGTTATCAAAAAATAAAATTAATAGAAGCTTAATAGCGGAACAAGTTAAATCTGCGTATAAAGCAGCTCTTGGTGTTGATAATGTGGTTTTTAGTGTTGAACATTTGTTTTTTAGAGTTTTAGGTCAAGGATGGATAATAGACTTAGCAAAATATAGTGAGACGAATTTAAAAAAGGGTATTTATATTCTCGAAAATAGGGAGGAACAGCCTCTTATAAATAGTGAAAAGCAAGCTATTGATTTAATAATGGCTAAATCTTTAGGATATTCTTCTAAATTTGGTCAAGGAGTTAAAAACTTATCTACTACTATTAAATATTTTATTGATTTTTTTATAGCTCTTTTTGTTGGTGGATTAATACTTCTGATTGTAAATATGCTTCGAACCACTATTCCATTGCTAGAAGAAACCGTACAGACTATCGAAAAAATTTCTGATGGAAACCTTAACGTTAATGTAAATCAAAGTGCAGGTGGAGAAGTTGGACGTATGCAGCTTGCCATGAACAATATGGTTAGTGGTTTACAAGAAATGATTAGAGATATTAATTCAATTGTAATGGAATTAAATCATGCAACAAACACATCTGCAACAATAACAGGAGAAGTATTGATCGGAGTAAAAAACCAAAAGTCTGAAACTGAATTACTCTCCTCTTCAATAAGAGAAATGAACATTGCAGTAAATGAAGTCGCAATTTCAGCTTCTAATGCTTCTGATTCTGCTACTGATGGTCATGCAGCAGCTGAAAGAGGAAAAAATGTTGTAGTAGAAGCTGTTGAGTCTATTAATGCATTAGCTGCTGAAGTAGAAACATCTGTTGATGCTATTCATAGAGTTGAGGCTGGCAGTAACAAAATAGGTTCTGTAATTAAAATAATTAAAGATATTACGACGCAAACAAACTTACTTGCTTTGAATGCTGCTATTGAAGCGGCACATGCGGGTGAATTTGGTAAAGGATTCTCTGTGGTAGCAGACCAAGTTAGAATATTAGCAAAACAAACAGAAGATTCTACAGTGGAAATTCAGAAAATGATTAAAGAACTTACTAGCAGCACCCAAGCTGCTGTTGAAATTATGGCTCATAGTCAGGAGCAAGCTTTATTAAGTGTTGATAAAGCTCAGCAAGCTGGAGATATTATCGGTGAAATTGTTTTAGCTGTCTCAACTATTACCATGATGAATGAACAAATTGCTAGTGCTACGGAAGAACAGAGTGTCGTGACAAGTGAAATAACAAGCAATGCTGATATTATTAATTGTATTGCTGAAAAGGCGGAAGTTGGTGGAAACGAAGTACTTAAAGCAAATAGGGTATTGTTAGATATATCACAGAAGTTATCCTGTGTTGTTAAAAAATTTGAAGTGTAATGCTAAACCATAATAACAGAGCCATTCGGGTGAGCTTTATTCTTTTAAGCTTATTAACTTCGGTTGCTATTGCATCAACCGAAAGTTTTGATACTTGTCTTGTTGAAAAAACTAAGTCAGAAAATCAACGAATGACCTTGAGTGAGTTGAATCGAATTTGTAATGAAATACTTACTGAAAAAAGTGCTCAACCAGCGGTGGAAAGAAGGTTTGATGAAGAGCGAAAAATAGCCTATCACCCTTTTGTTCTTACGCCACATAATAAGAATTACATACTACCCGTCACGTACACCGACAATATTAATCAGGCGGCATATAATAATTATGGTAACTGGTCTCAAAATTTAGATGATATGGAAGCCAAGTTACAAATAAGCTTTAAGGTGCCATTGATAACAGAAAGCTTGTTTAACGAAGGCGATGGAGTTGCTTTTGGTTTTACCCTTCAATCTTGGTGGCAAATGTACAATCAGGAGTTGTCTCGCCCTTTTAGAGAGACAAATTATAACCCTGAACTTTTTTATTTTACCCCTTTAGGTTTAGAGATAGGGGGTGGAAAAACTGGCATGTTTTTGGGAATTGAACATCAATCTAACGGCCAATCACAGCTATTATCTCGTAGTTGGAATCGAATATATGCAAACTTTATTTTTGCAAAAGGAAATTATGCTTTGTCATTTCGACCTTGGTGGAAAATTCCAGAGGGAGATAAACAAACAACACCTGAAGAGGCTGGTAATGACAACCCTGACATTAGTGACTATATGGGGCATTTTGAATTGATGATGGTGTATAAATGGGAAAATTATGAGTTTTCAGCTAAAGGTAGAGAGAACTTTGCAACGCACAACGGTGCTGTTGAGCTAGGCATAACGTTCCCATTAAGCGGTAAGTTAAGAGGGTATTTTCAATATTTCAACGGCTATGGTGAAAGCCTAATTGATTATAACCATTCACAAGAAAGAATTGGCATAGGGATCGCGTTAAATGATTATTTTTAAACTGTTTAGAGAGGAATTATGGCGTTAGTAAAAATACAGGAATCAAGAGCTGAAACACCCTACGGTATTTTGTATGTCAAAGAATGGCTGCCAGACAAAATAGTGTCAGACATTCCAATTATTATGCTTCATGACTCTTTAGGTTGTGTAAAGCTTTGGAGAGACTTTCCTGAAATGTTAGCGACTAAACTCTCTAGGCGTATTATTGCTTATGATCGATTAGGGTTTGGTCAATCAGATGTTCGTGTTGAACCACCAACGGCTGATTTTATAAAAGAAGAAGCCTCAATATACTTCCCTGAAATTAAAAAGCATTTATCAATGAGTGAATATGTTCTTCTTGGTCATAGTGTTGGTGGTTGTATGTCACTTAATATTGCCGCTAATGATAAAAACTGTATAGGGATAATATCTATATCTGCGCAAGCTTTTGTTGAAGATATCACTTTACAAGGTATTAAAACCGCTAAGAAAATGTTTGAAAAGCCAGGACAAATTGAACGGCTAGAAAAATGGCATGGTAATAAGGCTAAATGGGTATTAAACGCGTGGATTGATACTTGGTTATCACCTGATTTTTTATCGTGGAATTTAAATTATTGTTTACCTAATATTACATGCCCTGTTTTAGTTATTCATGGCGATAATGATGAATATGGCTCTAATATGTTCCCAGAGTTTATTGCAAATAATGTCTTGGGTTGGTCAACCAAATTAATCATTAAAAATTGTGGACATTTCCCTCATAAAGAGAAAACAAATGAAGTATCCGATGCCATTGTAAACTTCATAAGTTAACAGCTTGGGGAGGGGATAAGTGAAACGCCTAATTATGATTAAAACCCTAACTATTGTTAGGTTTGTTATGGGAGTATATCAGGCATAGTTTAAAGCTAAGCTAGCTTAAAGCGTTTGTGTTTGATTTTTATATTTATAATGAGGAAATTTATGATTGGCAGTATGATGAACTATCAATTGACCCTAACGTCAATTATGCAGCACGGTAAGCAAATTAACCCCAATAAAGAGGTTGTTTCTATAACCAGTGATCATGACGAACACCGTTGTACACTCAGTGATATTTTTGAACGTTCTGCTCAGGTGGCTAATTTATTAAAGTCACATAATATCCAAAAAGGTGATCGAATAGCGACACTCGCATGGAATGATTTTAGACACATGGAACTGTATTATGGTCTCGGTTGTTCGGGGGCTGTTTGTCATACTATTAATCCAAGGTTACACCCTGATCAAGTCAACTTTATTATAAATGATGCAAGTGACAAAATTGTCTTTCTTGATGTTATGTTTATTGATTTAATTAAAGCAATAGAAGCTGAATTACCCACAGTAGAGCAGTTTATTGTTTTAACTTCAGATGTTGCGGTTGTTGAACACCTTGGTGAAAAATGGACAACTTATGAAGATGCTATCAGTGTTTACTCTACAGAGTTTGACTGGCCTGAACTCAATGAAAATGATCCTTGTCAACTTTGTTATACATCGGGCACAACAGGAAACCCTAAAGGGGTTCAATATAGTCACCGTGCTTTAGTATTACATACCATGGCTGCTATCGTTCCAGATGCGTTTTCTATTGGTAAAAATGATTGTATTTTACCTGTCGTGCCTATGTTTCATGTAAATGCATGGGGTATTCCTTACATGGCTGCCATGGCTGGGTGTAAACTCGTGTTTGCGGGGTCTAAAGTTGCAGACCCTGAAGTATTAGCCAGGTTAATTAAACAAGAAGGTGTAACCCTTGCTGCTGGAGTACCTACGGTTTGGAATTTATTAGCTCAATACCTTCAAGATAATAATATCTCACTACCAAGTCTTAAAAAGCTTGTTGTTGGGGGCACCGCAATGCCTCCTCATTTATACCGTTATTTCCAAGATGAACAAGATATGGCCATCATTCATGCTTGGGGCATGACCGAAATGAGCCCATTAGGTACGATTAATCATATTCAAGCTAAAGAAATGCAAAAGTGGGATGAAGACACATTATTTGAACAAAAACTAAAGCAAGGTGTACCTGTTTACGGTATTGAACTTAAACTAGTGAATGATGATGGAAAAGAAGTCGCTTGGGATGGCAAAACATCAGGTAACTTATTCGTTAGAGGCCCTTGGGTAGTAGACAAATATTTTAATCGCCCCGATGTTGAAAATGTGAATGGTTGGTTTGATACTGGTGATATTTCTATTATTGATGAACACGGTTATATGAAAATCACTGATAGAAGTAAAGATGTTATTAAATCGGGAGGTGAGTGGATATCTTCTGTAGATATTGAAAATGCAATGATGTCTCATCCAGAAGTATCATTAGCAGCCGTGATAGGCGTTGAGCATCCTAAATGGGATGAACGGCCTTTATTAATTATTCAAAATCATGGTGATGCTGAATTGACTCATGATGAAGTTGTAACATTTTTAATAGGAAAAATTGCAAAATGGTGGATGCCTGATGCAATCGCATATGTTGATGCTATTCCAATGACAGCAACGGGTAAAATGCATAAATTAAAACTTAGAGATGTATTTGATGGGTATACCTTTTAGTTTCTGATTTCAAAAATGAGCCGATATAATTAGCTCAAAAAACAATAAAAGTTGTTATTTCTTTATTTTAAAGGAGATAGCAACTTTTTTATTAACCAATACCTGATAAAAACACTTGATAAAATGGTTGTAATGAAAGATTTTTACGCGTTTATTTACTTTCTGCTATATTAATAATAGTGCTTTACACAATAAAGTGATGCATTAACATTTTAGCTTTAGCATAAAGTTGAGAAACAATAGATGAGTAAAACTGACAGCCTGATATTATATATATTAGATGATGATAAACAATATGCGGGTCTACTTCAAAAAGTGGCTGAAAAATCCGGCTGGCAAGTTATTAATGAACAGAGTGCTTTAAACTTTATTAATAAGTCCTTACCACAGGATCTCGTCTTAGTATTAGATCTAATGATGCCTGAGCTTGACGGAATTGAAGTCATAAGATACTTAATAAAAAACAATTAAACGTATCACTCATACTTGTTAGTGGTGTAGCTAAAAGAACGCTGCATTCAGCATAAGTATTAGCTCAAGCTTATGATATGCATGTGATCACAAGTTTTATTAAACCTGTTTCTCTTAAAAGGTTTACTGAAGCTATAACCAGCATACCGCAGTTATCTGCTATTCAACAAACGTCAGACACTCTTTATTTGCCATCAGTTCAAGATATTACCGAAGCTATATTAAAAAAAGAATTTATTGTTTATTACCAGCCACAAATTAATTTCAATGAAAACACCTTATTTGGTTTCGAGGCGTTAGTTCGATGGCTGCGCCCAGAACAGATAGCAAGGTATTAGCAAAACCCTATAATAAAAAAGCTTTAATTACGCGTGTTAAAGATATTTTGAAAAAAAATTGAAACGTGAGTTAGCGGATAATTACACCTTTTTAGGTTTATGTTGTGAGGGCCTATAACCTTGCCAACGAATAAAAGCACGGGTAAAAGAAGCAACCTCACTAAAACCACATCGCTCTGTAATATAGTCTAGCTCTTTATTGGTATGCTCTAAGTAAAATAGCGCTTTTTTGTGCCTAAATTCATCTTTTATTATCATATAACTAGAGTCTTCTAACTCTAATTTTCGTTGCATGGTTCGAATAGACATACCAAGTTTTGAGGCAAGTTCATTTTGCGTTGGAAATTGACTTTTAGGTGACAAAGAAATAATGCTTTTAATTTGCTTTATCAGGCCTAAAGAACCAAAAGAATAATTAGTAATAGAAAGCGGCACCTGCAATTGTTTTTCTACATCTTTGTATTGACATAAAATAGGCTTACTAAGCCATGATTTATCAAAAACTATTTCATTATACTGCTGATTAAACTTAACAGGGCATTGATATAAAAATTGATAATCACATACATTGACTGGCTCCTCGTCTACAAAAGAAGCATAAATTAAAGGAACCTCTTTTTTTATTAACATGCTTAATATTTTATTGGCAATACAAGTAAGCATAGTAAGAGCGAATAGGGAAAAGTTAGCTTTTTTTGTCACTAAAGAAAATTGCCACCTAACGATATCGTTTTCAATTATCAACTGAGTAGTTATTGGGCTTTGGCATACACGATTAACATGAAAAATAGCGGTTAATGCTTTCGATAATGTTTTTTCTGAACATGCCGACTTTATCATTAAGGAGATAGCGCCACGAGGAAGAGATTTTTCCTGAATGCCCAATAATTCATCTTTTGTGTAGTCTAACAGCACCCGGTAAGATTCAATAATATAATGTAAAGCCACTATTCCTTGTGGTTCATCAATACACTCTATTGACAAACCTATTGCTTGTGCAAATTCAACCCTTGAAAAGCCAATATAGTCGGCAATTGAACAAAAATCTTGAATAAATTTATTGGTAGAGAATAGTTCATTACTTGTTATTCCATTTGTATTAATCATTTTAACCTTAATATAAGCGTGACATAAACAGTATAGATGAATGAATTTACTTGGTTTTTCCCATCAAACCTCCTCAAAAACTTAACACGATTCGACGATAAATATTTAATCATACATTGAGAAAATTTCAAAACAAAAAACACACTTTTGTTTTTATACGCCAATTGATTTTTAAAATGACACTTATCGTCCTATAGGTTGATTCATAAAAAAGTTAATTTGTATTACATAGTTAAGCGTTTTACGCTTTTGTTTATTTAACTCGTTGTAAAGTGAGAGGTTGTTTTGTTAGATATAAAAGATATAGGTAAGTCGTTTAAACCAGTTTCTGCGATTGTAGAAAAAGGTCGATTGATTAGTTTTGCTCGCGCTATAGATGAAAAAAATCCTATTTATATTGATGAGTTAGTGGCAAAACAAGTTAATTACTCTGCTTTACCTGTCCCCCCAACTTTTTTGTTCTGCTTAAAAATGGATGTACCAAAGCCTTTTGAAAACTATCAAAATATTGGCGTCTCGTTAGAAAAATTATTACACGCTAACCAAAGCTTCACTTATTTTAGCCCCGCAGAGGTTGGAGATGAGCTTACTTTTTATTCAAGTGTTGAAGATATCTATGCAAAAAAAGGTGGAGCATTAGAGTTTTTAATTGAAAAAACGAAAGTTAAAAATCAACGTGGTGAACATGTAGCTGATTTGAAAACAACGTTAGTAATCAGAAATTAACCTAATAAAAAACAGAGAAAATAACATGATATCTTTTGACCAAGTTACTGTTGGTGACCATTTACCCGTTTTGAGTACAAATAAAATATCTCGTACAACATTGGCATTATATGCTGGGGCCTCAGGAGACTTTAACCCTATACATATCGATATAGACTTTGCTAAAAGTGCGGGTTTAGAAGATGTTTTTGCCCATGGAATGTTATCTATGGCTTATTTAGGACGCTTACTTACAAACTGGGTTGATCAACGAAGTATTGAAAATATTGATGTGAGGTTTACTTCAATTACGCCCGTTAATGCACAAATTATTTGTACAGGCTCAATTCAAGAAAAGAGCATTATTGATGAGCAAAAAATTATTAAAGTTCAAATTGAAGCACAAGATGCAAATACTGGTGATACAAAAATATCAGGTTTTGCGACAATTAATTTAACTGAAAATTATTAATTATCGCTAATTAATAATAATAGCTTAAAAATTAAATTATAAAGAGAAAATACTATGAATAGAAAATTAGAAGGTAAAGTTGCTTTGATCACTGGATCAGGCAGAGGTATTGGTAAAGCATTAGCATTAAAACTTTCAAGCGAAGGTGCGAAAATTGTTATTAATGATTTAGACGAGGCTCCTGCTAATGAAACAGTCGCTGAAATTAAATCAAATGGAGGCGAGGCGATTGCATTTGTAGGTAGCGTAACACAAGACGGTTTTGCTGATAAATTTGTAGCAGAGGCTGTTAAAGCTTTTGGTACGCCTGATATTTTGATTAATAATGCAGGTTACACGTGGGATTCAATGATCCACAAAGCCTCAGATAAACAATTTGATGCTATGTATGAAATTCACCTTAAAGCGCCATTTCAACTTAACAGAGCTTTTGTACAAGCGGTAATTCCTGTTGCTAAAGAAGAAGCTGAAACTGGAAAAGAAACGTTTAGAAAAATTATTAATATTTCTTCTATTGCTGGTGAATATGGAAATATTGGACAAGTTAATTATTCTTCAATGAAGTCAGCCCTATCGGGTATGACTAAAACCTTATCGAAAGAACTTGGTCGTTATAAAATTAATGTAAATGGCGTTGCTTTTGGTGTTATCGAAACACGTTTAACACAAGCAACAGACGAAAAGAAAACCATCGTTGTTGACGGTAATGAGGTAGGCGTTGGTATTCCAGAAAAAGTGAGTGCTGGTTTTGCCAAAATGATCCCATTAGGACGCAGTGGTACAGCTGCTGAAGCTGCCGACGGCGTTTATTTATTTTGTATTCCAGAATCAAATTATATCAGTGGCCAAATGATGGTTGTTGGTGGTGGCTTAAGAATGTAGGAGAGTGTCATGTTACCTTTTTATTGTAGTTGGATTGACGAAGATTTACGTATTTTTTCAGAGTCTATTAATAAGTTTATAGATAAAGAAATTGAACCATTTTATGAAAAATGGGAAGAAGACAAATGGATGCCTAGAGAGGTTTGGAACAAGCTAGGTGAAGCGGGGTTGTTATGTGTTGACATCCCTGAAGAATATGGTGGTTTTGGCGTTGACTTCAGGTTTGCTGCATTAATTTATGACAACTTTTATCGCCGTGGTGTCGGTGCTATAGCTGGTGGTGGTATTGGCGTTCATGCGGGTATTGTTGCTCATTATATATTGAACATGGGTACAGAAGAGCAAAAGCAAACCTATTTACCTAAAATGGCAAGCGGTGAGTGTGTTGGCGCTATTGGCATGACAGAGCCAGGTGCAGGTAGTGATTTAAAAGAATTAAAAACTTCAGCTAAAAAAGTTGATGGTGGATATATCATTAATGGGAGTAAAACCTTTATTTCGAACGGTCAACATTGCGATATTGTTGTTATGGCATGTAAAACCGACCCTAAAGCTGGCGCTAAAGGTGTTTCATTATTTATTGTTGAAACTAACACGGAAGGTTTTGTTAAAGGCAAAAAGTTAAGTAAATTAGGTATTCATCAACAAGATACTTCTGAATTGTTTTTTAACGATATGTTTGTTCCTGAAACAGCATTGTTAGGTGAAAAGAATTTAGGCTTTATCACTATGATGAAAGAGCTACCTCGTGAAAGACTAGGCTTAGCCGTTGGTGCACAAGCTGCATCAGAAGGTATGCTTGATATTACGTTAGAGTATGTCAAAGAGCGTAACGCTTTTGGTAAACGTGTGGCTGATTTTCAAAATACGCGCTTTAAATTAGCCGAATTAGCAACACAAGTTCGTGTTCAAAAAGCATTTATGGATCAATGTATAACGCTATTATCTGAAGGTAAGCTTGATGCAGTTACAGCATCAATGGCCAAGTTACATTCTACCGAATTACAGGGCAAAGTTGCGGATGAGTGTTTACAGTTTTTTGGTGGTTATGGCTATATGACCGAATACCGTATTGCGCGTGAATTTGTTGATGCAAGGGTTCAGCGGATCTATGGCGGAACATCAGAAATAATGAAAGAAATTATTAGTCGTGAATTAATCAAAGATTAGTGTTTTTCTAAGAAGAGTTGTTTATGTCTGCATTATCAAATTTAAGAATATTAGATTTTTCAACCCTACTCCCTGGGCCTTTTGGAACATTGGTTTTAGCTGATTTAGGCGCAGAAGTTTTACGTGTTGAAGCACCCAACCGATTAGATTTAACGCGGGAAATAGGTGAAAAGGACGATGGTTCGTCTTATGTTCATCGTTATTTAAATCGTTCAAAAAAATCAATAGCACTCGATTTGAAAAATCCTAAAGCGATTGATATTGTTAAAAAAATTATTGCTGATTATGACATTGTTATAGAGCAATTTCGCCCCGGAGTTATGGCAAAACTTGGTTTAAGTTATGATGTTTTAAAAGCAATAAACCCTAAGCTAATTTATTGCTCTTTAACCGGGTATGGACAAACAGGCGCATATAAAGATAGAGCAGGGCATGATAACAACTACTTAGCGCTTTCGGGAATTCAAGATTATAGCCGACGAAAAAATCAATCGCCCGTTCCCGCAGGTATTCAAATTGCTGATGTTGCAGGTGGTTCAATGCATTTGGTTGTGGGTATTCTTGCCGCGGTTATTCAGCGTTTAGAAACGGGCAAAGGACAATATCTTGATATTAGTATCACTGATGCCGCATTTACCTTAAATGCAATGTCTGCTGCTAGTTATTTAGGCTCTAAAAAAGAAACAGGGCCAGAAGAAGAGTTATTAAATGGTCAACAATTCTATGATTATTATGAAACAGCTGATCAGCGATATTTTTCTATTGGTGGTTTAGAGCCTCAATTTAGATTAGGGCTATGTAAAGCACTTGAAATACCGCATTTAACTGGGATAGCAATGTCCCAAGAAATAGCAGAACAAAAAGCTTTTAAAGAAGAGCTGACTACTATTTTCAAAACGAAGAAATTTGAAGAATGGCAAACATTCTTTCAAGGGTTAGATTTATGCGTAGAGCCAGTATTAACACTAGCAGAAGCATGTGATCACAAACTAATTCAAGACCGTAATATGATTGTTAATGTTGAAGGTATATCACAAGTTGCCTGTGCCATTAATATGTCTGAAAGCGAGCATTGTTATCGTTTTAAAGGTGTTGAATTGGGCGCTAACAATAATATTTTAATGAATGAATTTTCATTCAGCCAAAGCGAATTTGATCAACTTAGCGTTGATGGTGTTTTTGGTAAAAAAGCAGAGGAATAAACTAATGAGTAATGTAATTGTAGCCGGCGTAGGCATGATTAAATTTTGTAAACCGGGTCAACAAGAGCCTTATCGTGTTATGGCGGCTAAGGCGATTAACGAAGCATTGAAAGATGCCGGTATTCAAGCAAAGCAAATTCAGCAAGCATACGGTGCCTATATATATGGTGATAGTACCTGTGCCCAACATGCTTTTTATGATGTGATCCAAAGTGGTATACCAATTGTTAATGTTAACAATAACTGTTCTAGCGGTTCTACTGCGTTATTTTTAGCTCGTCAAGCGGTACTTTCTGGTGAAGTTGATTGTGCGTTAGCTTTTGGTTTTGAAGAAATGCAACCTGGGGCTTTAGGATCAAATTGGGATGATAGAGAAAGTCCGTTTGATCGCGCTGTTCCTGTATTAGAAAAATTTAATGCACCACAAGGTCCTTTAGCATTACAAGCATTTGGTGCTGCGGGTAGACATTATATGAATAAATATAATGTTGAAGCCGATATTTTTGCAAAAGTTTCAGCCAAATCTCGTAGTCATGCAGTTAAAAATCCTTATTCAATGTTTACTAAACCCTTAACGTTTGAAGAAGTGTTAAACGACAAAGTTATTTATGATGGTTACATGACACGTTTAATGGCTTGTCCTCCAACATGTGGTGCCGCCGCAACTATTGTTTGTAGCGAAGCTTTTGCTAAAAAGCAGGGAATTACCAATGGTATTAAAATTTTAGCACAAGCGATGGCTACAGATACCGAAAAATCTTGGCAAGACCCAATCTATGCAGCAGGTAAGGGCATGACTGAAATAGCGGCTCAACAAGTTTATAACAGTGCAGGTATCAGCCCTGAAGATATTGACGTTATTGAATTACATGATTGCTTTACGACTAACGAAGTCATTAGTTATGAAGGCTTAGGGCTTTGTCCTGAAGGTGGCGCTGAAGAATTTATTGCTAATGGCGATAATACTTATGGTGGTAAATTTGTTATTGGGCCATCGGGTGGTTTAATGTCAAAAGGTCACCCTATTGGTGCTACTGGCTTAGCACAATGTACAGAGTTAACGTGGCATTTACGCGGTCAAGCGGGCGATCGCCAAGTTGAAGGTGCAAAAATAGCACTACAACATAATGTAGGTTTAGGTGGTGCAGTTGTTGTCACCCTTTACGGTAAATAAATATAAAAATATAACTTAAAAATCATAACTTCATATAAAAACAAATTATCTTATGATTTAAAACTTAACTATGGGGAATCTATATGTTTGATTATATTATTGTTGGAGGCGGTAGTGCGGGTGGTGTACTAGCCAATCGTTTAAGTGAAAACGTTAATAACAAAGTTTGTTTGATTGAAGCAGGAAGTGCTGATAGCTCTATTTTTGTTTCTACGCCGGGAGCCTTCGGTGCTCATATGTATATGAGAAAGTTTAATTGGGGCTTTAATAGTCAACCCGATGTTGGTACCAACAGTAGAGGACAGTTTTGCCCACGTGGTAAAGGGCTTGGCGGAAGTAGCTCAATTAATGCCATGGTGTACACACGAGGCCATAGTAGTGATTATGACCATTGGGAAGCTTTAGGTAACCCTGGTTGGGGGTTTAAAGATGTATTGCCATTATTTAAGAAGTCTGAAGATAATGAAAATGGCGCAAATGAGTATCACGGAGAAGGTGGTTTGTTATCTGTTTCAAGTGTCGATAGAAACTATTACAAACTTGAAGATATTTTTATTAAAGCGTCGCAAGAGGCGGGTGTGCCATTTAGAAATGAGTTTAATAATAATGAACTAGAAGGTATCGGTAACTATCAATTTACCATTAAAAAAGGTCAACGCGCAGGTGTTCGTAAATGTTTTATTGAACCAGCATTAAAACGTGAAAACCTAACCGTTATCGCTGAAGCTCATGCGACTAAAATTTTAATTAAAAATAAAAAAGCAGTGGGTATTCAATATCAACAAGAAGGTGAGTTAAAAGATGTTTTTGCCAACCAAGAAGTTATTGTTAGCGGTGGCACATTTAATTCACCACAACTTTTAATGCTTTCAGGTATTGGCGATAAAGATGAACTTGATACATTTGGTATTGAATGTGTGCATGACTTAAAAGGGGTGGGTAAAAATTTACAAGAGCACCCTACTATCTCTGTGGTATGTAGCAGTTTGAAGAAAGATGGTTATTCATTATCTCCCGGAGCATTAGCGACTCGCACTAAAGAGCTTATACAATTTGCTTTAGGCAAAAAAGGACCGTTAAAGCATTCTGTTACTCGAGTTGGTGGTTACTTAAAATCTTCTGATGATGTTGAAGTACCTGATATTCAAGTTCACTATGTTTCAATTTTGTTTGATGACCATGGACGTAACCTTGATTTATTATTTCAACATGGTTTTACGGCTGAGCTTAATGTTTGTCGTCCTAAAAGTATTGGTCAGGTAACATTGCGCAATGCTGAACCAACCTCAGATCCACTTATACACCTTAATTTATTAGATGATCCCTATGATCTTGATGTTTTAGTCAAAGCCGTTAAAAAAGTGAGAGAAATTTATAATATGCCAGCATTTAGCTCGCATAAAGGCGATGAGTTATTTCCAGGGAAAAACCATCAAACTGATGAAGAAATTGCTCAAGCTATTCGAGCCAAAGTTTCACATGTGTATCACCCTGTAGGCACATGTAAAATGGGTAATGATGATATGGCCGTAGTCGATGAACGGTTGAAAGTTCATGGTATAGACTCTTTACGTGTTGTCGATGCTTCTATTATGCCAACTCTCATTACTGCAAATACCAATGCCCCTACTATTATGATTGGTGAAAAGGCGGCAGAAATGATTTTAGCTGATAGCAATAATACTTAACTTAACACTTGTTACGTAGAGCACATTCTCACTATATGGCTAATGTGCTTAATTTCCTCCCAAGTATACATATGTTTCTTGAATGTAGAGTATGACCAATCAACAAGAGACAACATTAATTAGGATTACATCATGTCTTTAGACTTTGATAGTGCACGTTTAACTAACCCTTATTTAACACCTTCGCATGAAGAATGGCGAATGCAGTTAAGGCGTTTTATTGATAAAGAAATTATGCCTTTTGCAGAAGAGTGGGATGAAGCAGGAAAAATACCGGATTCACTTTGGCCAAAAGCCGCTGAGGTGGGTATTTTTGCCGTTGGTTACCCTGAGGCTTATGGCGGCTTATCAGAAGGATTAGACATTTGGTATGGTCATATCGTTCAAGAAGAATTAGCGCGTATTGGTGCGGGCGGTATAACCGCTGCTTTATCAGTTCACGGAATATCTTTACCTAGCGTATTAAAGTTTGCCAATGAAGCGATTAAGCAAGAAGTTGGCCCTGCTGTACTAAGTGGTGAAAAAAGAATTTCATTGGCTGTTACTGAACCGGGTGTAGGCTCAGATGTAGCTCAACTCACCACCACAGCAAAAAGTGATGGTGATTATTATATCGTTAATGGCTCCAAAACCTATATCACTGGTGGCATGTATTCTAGTTGGTTTTCTACCGCAGTACGCACCGGTAATAAAGGAGCCCGAGGGGTTTCGGTTTTGTTAATTCCTGCTGATCTAGAAGGCGTTACCAGAACCGCATTAGATAAAAAACAAGGATGGTGGGCGTCAGACACTGCAACGATTTATTTTGACAATGTACGCGTACCTAAAACTAACCTTTTAGGTGAAGAAAATAAAGGTTTTAAAGTGATAATGAATAACTTTAACCTAGAGCGTTTAGGTTTAATTGTTAATATGGAAGCTTATTCTAGAGTGTGTTTGGCTGAAGCTGTTGAATGGGCTCAACAAAGAAAAACCTTTGGTAAAACATTAAGTGAACATCAAGTTATTCGTCATAAAATTGCTGACATGAAACAGCGAATTAACGCAACGCAAGCCTACTTGCAAACCTGTACTTATCAGTTAGAGCAAGGTAAGCCTAATGTGGGTGACATTGCCATGTTAAAAGTACAAGCCAGTCAAACCATGGAATTTTGTGCTAGAGAAGCCATGCAAATATTAGGCGGTATTGGCTATATTCGTGGCTCTAAAGTTGAGCGTCTTTATCGAGAAGTAAGAGTTAACGCTATCGGTGGTGGCTCTGAAGAAATTATGCGCGATTTAGCATGCAAGCAATATGAGGTTTAATCATTAATATGGACAATAAAACAAAAATAAAATTATGGCATTGTCATAATGCACGTTCATTAAGACCACTTTGGGCTTTAGAAGAAATGGGTTTTGATTACGAACTGATTGAATTACCGTTTCCACCCAGAGTATTAAAAAAAGACTTTCTTGCCATCAACCCATTAGGAACAATTCCTTATTTTGTTGATGATCAAACACATATGACCGAATCATCAGCAATTGGCTTGTATTTAGTTGAACGTTACCAGCGTTATGACTTTGGTTTAGAGCCATCACATCCTGAATATGGAGACTACCTTAACTGGCAGTTTCATAGTGATGCAACACTGACTTTTCCACAAACCGTCGCATTACGTTATGGATTATTTGAAAAACCAGAACGTCGTTCAAAACAAGTTGCAGAAGACTATCGCAAATGGTTTATTGCCCGTTTAAGCCTATTAAATAAGCATTTAATTGATCGTGAGTTTTTATGTGGAAATAAATTTACGGTAGCGGATATCACCGTTACTTATGCGCTTTACTTAGGTGAGTTACTCGGTTTTGATAAAGAATACGAACCACAAACTATTGAATATCTGCAACGTATGAAAGCAAGACCTGCTTTTCAAAAAGTAGTGATTATTGGCGAAGAAAACAGTAATTTCAAAGGTTTTAAAAGGGATGAATCATGATTTTCACACAGGAGCACGAAGGCATAAGAAAAACAGTATCTCAGTTTATTGATAAAGAGATAAATCCGTATTGTGATCAATGGGAAAAAGACGGCATTTTTCCCGCCCATGAGTTATTTAAAAAAATGGGTGATTTAGGACTTTTAGGTATTAACAAACCCGTAGAGTGTGGTGGTTTAGGGCTTGATTACAGTTATCAAATAGTTTTCACTGAAGAGTTAGGACGTATTCGCTCTGGTGGTGTATCAATGGCAATTGGCGTACAAACTGATATGGCTACGCCAGCATTAGCCAAATACGGTAGTGACTATTTACAAAAAGAATTTTTAAGTAAAGCAATCACGGGTGACGCTGTTTTTTCAATTGCGGTGAGTGAACCACATGCAGGATCAGATGTTGCCGCCATTAAAACGAAAGCGGTTAAAGACGGTGACGACTACATTATAAATGGTTCAAAAATGTGGATCACAAGTTCAACGCAAGCTGACTATTTATGTGTGTTACTTAATACCGACGGTGATAACCGACATAAAAATAAATCAATGGTGATTGTTCCTACCAACTTACCCGGTGTTTCTTTTTCAGAAAAATTAGACAAGTTAGGCATGCGATCTTCTGATACGGCACAAGTCTTTTTTGACAATGTACGTGTTCCACAAGCAAACCTTGTGGGTGAAGAAGGCATGGGCTTTATTTATCAAATGGAGCAATTTCAAGAAGAACGTCTCTATTGTGCTGCCGCCAATTTAAAGTGTTTAGAATTTTGTATTGAAGATACCGTTGAGTATGTCAAAGAACGGCATGTGTTTGGTAAACCTATTTTAAATAATCAAGTGGTTTATTTTAGACTTGCTGAGTTACAAACAGAAATATCAGCCCTAAGAGCATTAACCTATGATGCGGTTGAAGGGTATGTTAACGGTAACGATGTTTCACAAAAAGCGTCAATGGCAAAATTAAAAGCAGGTCGTTTAGCAAGAGAAGTGACTGATTCATGTTTGCAATATTGGGGTGGTATGGGCTTTATGTGGGACAACTCAGTTTCGCGTGCCTATCGAGACACGCGTTTAATGTCAATTGGTGGCGGAGCCGATGAAGTGATGTTATCAATCATAGCTAAAGGGATGGGAATATTTCCTTCAAGAAAGGTGTAAAAATGTCAATTATTGAATCGCAATTAGAAACTCAATCTGAACAATTTAAACAAAATTGGCAAATAATGCACGATGCAGTGCTTGAGTTTAAAAAAATAGAATTAAGTGTTATTGAAACAGCACAAGCTAAAGCCCCTCGTTATATTAAACGAGGACTATTACCTCCGCGCGAACGATTAACCGCACTACTAGATTTAGCCACGCCTTTTCTTGAGTTATCAACGTTATGTGGTTACATGCAAGAAGGCGATAAAGATGGCTCTGCTGCTGGCGGTGGTTGCATAACTGGCATAGGTCATATTTCAGGTGTACGTTGCATGGTGATGATTGATGACTATTTAACCAAAGGCGGTAGTATTACCCAGCTAGGTAGTGCCAAACGTCAACGTATGTTAGCCATAGCATTAGAAAATAAGCTACCTATTGTCACGTTAGCACAAAGTGGTGGTGGTAACCTAAAGCAGCTAGGTGATTGGTTTGCTTTTTCTGGCTCTGCTTTTGCTATTCAAGCTAAATTATCAGCCGCAGGTATTCCTCAAATAACCGTTGTTCATGGTAGTGCTACCGCAGGTGGTGCATATCAACCCGGTTTGTCTGATTATGTCATTATGATCCGCAAGCAATCTACCGTGTATTTAGCAGGCCCGCCATTATTAAAAGCGGCAACAGGTGAAATAGCGACCGATGAAGAAATTGGTGGTGCCCAAATGCACAGTGAAGTAGCAGGAACCGCTGATTATTTAGCTGAAAATGATGCCGATGGTATAAGAATAGCGAAAGAAGTGGTAGGTAAACTAGGTTGGTCTAATAATATCTCAACGATAGTCTCACCAAGCTTTAAAGAGCCTGATTATGACAAAGATGAAATTTTAGGGATTGTTCCCTCTGAAAGTAAAACCCCTTATGATGTACGTGAAATTATTGCTCGTCTTAGTGATGGTTCAGACTTTGTTGATTTTAAAAAAGATTATGACATCGGAACCGTATGTGGACATATCGAAATTCAAGGGTACTCCTGTGGTGTTATCGGTAATAACGGACCTATTACCGCTAATGGTGCGGCAAAATCAGGACAGTTTATTCAATTATGCGAACAATCAGGCGTGCCGTTATTATTTTTACATAATACAACTGGCTTTTTAGTTGGAACAGAATCAGAGCAAGCCGGCATCATTAAACACGGCGCTAAGTTAATTCAAGCAGTCACTAATGCTACTATTCCCAAAATTAGTATTGTTGTTGGCGGCTCTTATGGTGCTGGAAATTATGCCATGTGTGGGCGCGGAATTTCGCCACGTTTTATGTTTGCTTGGCCACGTTCTGTTGTATCTGTTATGGGGCCAGCTCAAGCCGGCAGTGTTATGCGAACTATCGCCGAAGCCAAAATGTCACGTTCAGGACAAGTAGATAATGCACAACTCGATCTGATAGAAGACGATGTTGTTAGTGCCATGGAAGAAAAATCGCATGCACTAGCAAACACTGCACGTTTATGGGATGACGGTATTATAGATCCCCGAGACACTCGTTCTATTCTTGGCTTTGTCTTAAGCCTTTGTCGAGAAGCAAAACAGCGTCCTGTTAATGCAACTAGCTTTGGTATTGCTCGATTCTAACAATACTATATAAACAATAAGAAAGTGAAACACAATGAAATTGCCACAGTGTCAAGAATTACTCACCACATTAAGTGATGGTGTTTTAACTATCACCTTAAATAGACCGCATAAAAAAAATGCAATGAACCTTGTGTTGGTTGAAGAGCTTATGTCGGTTGTTGAACAGGTAAAAAATGAACGCACTATCCGCGTTATTGTTATAAGAGGTGCCGAAAACAACTTTTGCTCTGGTGGCGATATTTCTGGAATGAACTTTGATAATGCCTCAAGTACCCATGATCCTATGTGGCTTTTTAATCGAACCTTTGGAAAAATGATCACTCTTGTTAATAACGCACCTCAAGTTGTTATCACCGTATTGGAAGGCGCTGTATTAGGCGGAGGTATTGGTTTAGCGTGCATTTCTGATGTGGCGATTGCTGATATTAATACCAAATTTGCCATGCCTGAAACACGTCTTGGTATCGTCCCCGCGCAAATTGCCCCTTTTGTTGTTTCTCGTATCGGTTTAATGCAAACAAGGCGATTAACCTTATTAGGTGAGCATATTTACGGTGAAGAAGCTAAAGCCTTAGGTTTTGTTCATTACGTTACTCAAAATAAGGATGAACTAGAAAACCAACTAAAGAATGTTATCGATAAAGTTATGCTTTGTGCACCAGAAGCTAATGCCTTAACTAAAAAATTAATATTAGAAGTGGGTTTAGTTGAGCATGAGGAACTATTAGATGATGCCGCAAGCTACTTCTGTAATTCACTAAAAAATGAAGGTAATGAAGGCACAGCAGCATTTTTACAAAAACGCTCTCCTAGCTGGGCTAATTAACGCTAATTTATAAAAACAAGTTGAAAAATAATGACTAAATTTAATAAAATTTTAATTGCTAATCGTGGTGAAATTGCTGTTCGAGTTATTCAAACTGCACGTGAATTAGGGTATAGAACTGTTGCGGTTTATAGTGACGCAGATGCGAACGCATTATTTGTCCATGAGGCAGATCAAGCCGTTCACATCGGTGCTTCTAATGTCGCTGAGTCTTATTTATCACCAGAAAAAATTATTAACGCTGCAAAAATAACAGGTGCTCAAGCAATACATCCAGGTTATGGTTTCTTATCTGAAAATGCTGATTTTTCTAAAGCGTGTTCCGATGCCGGACTTACCTTTATTGGCCCCGATGCCAGTGCGATAGAGCTGATGGGCAGTAAACGACTGTCTAAAATAGCAATGATAGAAGCGGGTGTTCCTTGTATCAAAGGTTATCAAGGTGCGGATCAATCTCTTGATGTTTTAGCTAAAAATGCAAAAGAAATAGGCTTTCCGCTTATGGTTAAAGCGTCTGCTGGTGGTGGTGGCCGAGGCATGCGTTTAGTCTTGGAAGAAAAAAGTTTACTTGAAAACATTAAAACAGCACGCTCTGAAGCGCAAACTGCTTTTGGTAGTAGTGAGTTAATTTTAGAGCAGGCTATTATAGAGCCTAGACACATTGAAATTCAGGTGTTTGCTGACAACTTTGGCAATGTTGTGCATTTAGGTGAACGAGATTGCTCTATCCAGCGCCGCCATCAAAAAGTCGTTGAAGAAGCGCCTTCTCCCTTTGTCAATGAGGAACTCCGTCAAAAAATGGGGCAGGCAGCTGTTGACGCAGCCAAATCTTGTCAATATAAAGGCGCAGGTACGGTCGAATTTTTAGTTGATAAAAATAATAACTTTTTCTTTTTAGAAATGAATACACGGCTGCAAGTAGAACACCCAGTTACTGAGCTGATCACGGGGCTAGATCTAGTTCAATGGCAGCTTATTGTGGCTAGTGGTGAAAAACTACCTTTATCTCAAGATCAAATAACGTTAACGGGACATGCCGTTGAAGTTCGTTTATATGCTGAAGATCCACGCAATAATTTCATGCCTCAAACCGGCACAATATTAGATTGGAACACTCCTGAAAATAAAAACAGAGCAGGTGTTCGCATTGATCAAGGTATTCAAAAAGGGCAGGTAGTGAGTCAATTTTATGACCCTATGCTAGCTAAAATTATCGCTTATGGAGAAAATCGTGATGTAGCGATAAGGCGTTTAATCTCAGCGGTTCAAGACACTACCTTACTTGGCGTTAATAACAATAAGTTATTTTTGAAAAATATATTGAGTCACGACGTTTTTGCGCAAGGCGATGCAACCACTGCTTTTATTGAGCAACATTTTTCTGATGACTTTAGCATGGCTCAAGATAAGCCAAGTGTAAAAACCCTAGCAAGGGCTGCCGTATTATTTTATAAACAGCATTTATTAGCGAGTCAATCATCTAATAAAGCCGACTGGACTAGTTCAGCACCCTTCTATTATGCCTTAAAATTATCATTTAATGATGAGATACAGATATTACATTTGTCAACTGAGCCGTTTGACAGTGGTAAATTTCAAGTTAGGGTAAATGAAGACATAATTGAAATAATCGATTTAGATGCTCAACTTAATACGACTCAAGGAACATGTGTTTTTCTGGAAGAAAATATTCGTAGCACCTATCACTATATATTTGATGAACAACGATTATATTTAGATGATGGCTTAGGACATTTTTCTTTTGATAACGTATCTAATGAACCAGCTGATTTTGAGCACAATGAAGGTAATGGTCAAATTAAGGCATCCATGGATGGTGCTATTGTTGATGTGTTAACCGAAGTTGGTCAAGCTGTTACTAAAGGGCAAACGTTAATTGTTTTAGAAGCAATGAAAATGGAACATCAACTAAAATCAATGGTTGATGGTATCGTTGAATCGATTAGCATTGAAAAAGGTCAGCAAGTTAAATCTAAGCAAACATTACTCAATATTTCACAAGAACAACAAACACTTACAGCCAAAAAATAGGGAGGTATTTATGACAAGTAAGCAAGTAAGAATAGGTTGTGCTTCAGCATTTTACGGTGATAGCCAATTATCTGCACGTCAGCTCGTTGATTTAGGCGATATACAATATTTAGTGTTTGATTATTTAGCTGAAGTAACCATGGCTATTTTATCTCAAGCGAAAGAAAAAAATGAAAATTATGGTTATGCTGTTGATTTTGTCACGGTAGCAATGAAAGATGTTTTAGCTGATTGTGCTAAAAAAGGTATAAAAGTTATCGCTAATGCAGGTGGAGTTAATGTACCTAGTTGTATATCTGCATTACAGAGCCTTTGTAAAGAATTAGATATTTCATTAAACATTGCTGGAGTTTACGGTGATGACTTATCATGCAGAGTCGATGAATTATCCCATGAACAATTAACTGAGAACCAAAGTGGTGCACCTTTACCTAAAAAATTAGCAAGTATTAATGCTTATTTAGGAGCACAGCCTATTGCTGACGCGCTTGCTGCGGGGGCTGATGTAATCGTAACGGGTAGAGTGGTTGATAGTGCTGTTATGTTAGCGCCACTTATTCATGAGTTTGGCTGGAAAGCCACTGATTATGATAAATTATCGCAAGGTGCGTTAGTTGGCCATGTACTTGAATGTGGCGCACAGTGTACAGGTGGTAACTTTACCGATTGGCATTTAGTGCCTGATTTTTCGAATATGAGTTATCCTATAGCTGAGGTCAGTTCGAATGGAGATTTTATTGTATGTATTCCTCCAACCACAGGGGGAATGGTGTCAGTGGCAACTGTTGCCGAACAAATTGTTTATGAAATAGGCGACCCTGCAAACTATTTATTACCTGATGTTGCTTGTGATTGGAGCAATGTTAAACTTGAGCAAGTAGGTGAAAATCAAGTAAAAGTACAAGGAGCAAAAGGACGCTCTCCGGGTGGTAAATATAAAGTATGCGCTACTTATATTGACGGTTATCGCTTAATGGGAACCTTTTATATTGCGGGTTTAAGGGCGGCAGATAAAGCCAGAGCTAATTTAAATGCTTGGGTGAAACGAACAGAGAATTATTATCTTGAAAATGATTTAGGAAAATATGAGCAAGTCAGTATTGAAATTGTTGGAGCAGAAGATACTTATGGGCCACACAAGCAAAATATTGCCCCTCGTGAAGTGATGGCTAAATACGGCTTGCATCATCAAAACCGTAAAGCATTAACGTTTGCTTCGGCTGAGCTTGCTTATTTGGCAACATCAGCGTCACCGGGAATGACCGCTTTTGGTATATCTAGAACTAAGCCTTTGCCCTTAATGCGTGTTCATTCTACCTTGATAGACAAAACACAACTTCCAGTGATCGTGCAATTAAATGAAAATGTAATCATCAATAAAATCTATTTGAGTGAAGCTGATTCTGCTAGTGAAAAACCCGCAACATTTGAGTTTTCATCAGAAGAATTGAAACAGGCAACCCCACAGGCTGACTGGCAAGAGGTGATATTAGAAAAGCTTGCTTATGCCCGTAGTGGTGATAAAGGTGATAATGCCAATATAGGCGTTATTGCTAGAAAACCTGAATATTTAGCACTGCTATCTCAACAACTTACTGCTGACGTTATTGCTAATTACTTTGCTCATACCATTAAAGGAGAGGTGACACGTTATGAAGTACCAGGATTTAATGCGCTTAACTTTTTTATAACGAAAGCACTTGGTGGTGGAGGAACCGCGTCTGTTCAAATAGATTCACAAGCTAAAACGTTTGCGCAGATGTTGTTATCTATAAAGATTAAAGTGCCAAACCAGTTGGTTTGATAACAGGCTGTTTGTTGTTATGTAATGTTTTTTTACCCATAAATATCTGTTATGTTAGTTTATCAATGTAATATACTTGCTCCACTTGAAGATGCAGGATTCAGCTGGAATTATAAAGACCTTCAAGTGGAACAAATATAGGTTTTTTTAAAGGGAAAACATGAAAAAAATCATTATATTTTTGACTATTATTATATTTGTTTGCAGTTGTTCAAAACCTGAATCGGAACAAGTATTAAAAATTTCAACTACGTCATGGATTGGTTATAGCCCACTATATTATGCCAAAGAAAAAGGCTGGCTTGATGATGCGAATATTAAATTGGTTAATGCGGTATCATTAAGCGAAAATATGTACCTATATCAAGCAGGACATTCTGATGCTTTTTGTGGTACACAATATGAATATTCTGTATTAAAAAAACAGCAACCTAACCTTATTCCCCTAATGTTATTTGATCGCTCTAACGGTGGCGACCTTATTATGAGTAACCGTAGTATTGATGAACTTAAAAGTGGCAATAAGCCTATTAATGCTTACCTTGAAATGGACTCTATTAATTTTATTTTATTAAATGACTTTATAAAAACACATCACATAGATGAACAGCGTATACATTATATCAATAGAGACCAAGTTGAAATTTCTGTATTAACGAATGCAAGCCCCAACGAACAAGTTATTATAGTGACCTACATACCGTTTGATATTTCGTTAAGAAAAAATGGTTTTAAAGAAATATCATCAACAAAATATGGGCTAGATTTATTAGTGATTGATGGCTTATACGCACCCAAAACAACATTTGTAAAGCATGAAAAACAGTTTAAAAAATTAAAAGAATTTAGTGATAAAGCCATTACAGCATTACAAAATCATCCCCATGAATTTTATAAAATAGTTAAACCTTATATAGGCTCGTTAAATTACCAAGAGTTTAATGACAACTTGGGAGATATTGTTTGGATAAACAAAAAGTTAACTAAGCTATTAAAAGCAAGAATCCGCCAAGCATCTTTACCAATAAAAGATATTTTATGAAATTTACTATAAAACAATTTATATTTACTCTTTTATTGATTTCATTAACTGGGCTGTATTTAGCTTTTAGTCATTATTATCATTCTCAACGTGCGCTTACTGCTCAAGTTATAATTAGTAGTATTCAAAATGAGTTATCAGAACTGTCATATCTTTTATCAAAACACCTTCGCAAAGAACCCATTACAACAACACGTTCTTTGATTGATAGAAATGTGGCAAGTAACCCTTATATTAGTGCTATTGCTATTTTCAATGATGACAAACTACTACTGACAACTGATCAAAATTCAAAAAGCATATCTCCTAGTCATTTGTATAATACGAGTCATGATGGTGATGTTTATACAGCTTTAAATAATAAAAAGGCTTTTGAAGAAACTATTCGATATTACCAAGGAAACAAATTAAAAAACTACACATTAATTTTTTATATTGATCATTTTTATATTTCAAATATTTTCAGAAAAGCGCTTAATCAGTCGTTATTATTGTTTTTTTTAGTGCCTATTATTGCCGCTGCCTTTATATGGTTTTTTGTTAATAAACTGGTCAATAAACCTTTAGAATTAATGCGCCAATATGCTTATTATCAAAGTGCTATTCCAGCCCCATTTAAAATAAAAGAAATTGAGTATATTCGTGCTTCTATGGTACAAACATTTTCTCGTTTAGAGCAAGAGAGAAAAGATCTCTATAACCTTTCAATTATCGACCCTTTAAGTGGTGTAGCAAATCGATATTATTTAGAAGAAAGAGTTCGACAAATTATTTCAGAATCACAACGTAGTAATCAAGAATTTGCCTTACTTTTTTTAGATTTAGATCATTTTAAAATTGTTAATGATTCACTAGGGCATGATGTTGGTGACGAATTACTCAAAAGTATTGCTGGTACTATTCAAGAAGTATTGAGAATTAATGACGTTGTTGCTCGTATTGGCGGAGATGAATTTGTTATTGTAATAACGCATTATAAAGATGAAACAGAGCTTATTGAAATTATAGAGCGTATTCAGCAAAAATTGGCTACGCCGTGGTGTATAAAAACCTACCCAATTGAAATAACCAGCAGTGTTGGCATAGCCCTCTACCCTAAAGATGGTAACAATATGCTTTCATTAATGAAATATGCTTTCATTAATGAAATATGCTGATATAGCCATGTATAAAGCAAAAAATAAAGGTAGAAGAGGTTATTACTTTTTTACCGAAGCGTTAAATATTCAAACACAAGAATATATTGAATTAACTAAAGCAATGCCTTTAGCATTAAAACAAGATGAATATCAGCTTTATTATCAACCTCAAAATGATATAAAAACAGGGGATATTGTTGGGGCAGAAGCTTTAATACGCTGGCATCATCCTACAAATGGTTTGATAGCACCATACAAGTTTATTCCTATTGCGGAAAACAATGGTTTTATTGTAGAACTAGGGACGTGGATTCTTGAAATGGCAATTAAACAAAAGCATGCATGGGAAACACGGGGTATTCATATTAAACTTGCTATTAATGTGGCTGTAAAACAAATTCAAGATATTAATTTTGTTACCCATTTACAAAGTTTATTAGAACAGTATCAAGTAGATCCAACTAACATAGTGTTAGAAATAACCGAATATGTTTTTCTACATAATAATGATTTAGTTCTAAATACTTTTCGGAAGATAAAGGCATTAGGGGTGAAAATATCACTAGATGATTTTGGTACAGGCTATTCATCGCTGTCTTATTTAAAAACATTTCCTATAGATATTTTAAAAATAGATAAGGTTTTTTTAGATGACTATAATAGTAATGATGGCCTTATATTTATAGAAACTATTATCACTATGGCACATACCTTGAAATTATCGGTTGTTGCCGAAGGTGTAGAAATTCAAGAGCAAGTGAACTGTTTACGACAATTAAACTGTGACTCTTATCAAGGTTATTTGTGCAGTAAACCCGTAACTATAAATGAGTTTAACTCTATGTATAACAGACTAAATAAAGTTAGTAGCACATAACGCTATCGTTTTAGAAAGTTGTGGAGATAGTATATGAATATAGAAGATGGAATTTTAGAACATATAACAAATGAAGTTTATATTTTTGATATAAATACATTTAAGTTTATTTATATTAACAAAAGCGCACAGATTAACTTGGGTTATTCTAAGAAAGAGATTAAAAAGTTTACAGCAGACAAGTTGAACTTAAAGGTATCTAAAGAAAACTTTACTAAATCAGTAGGTTTACCTTTAATTAATAATGAAGTAAACAGTATTTTACTTTCAACCACACTACAACGTAAAGATAAAACCTGTTATGAAGTTGAATTATCGTTACTAAAAACAGTTTATGAAGGCAGGGTTGCCTATGTGGCCATTGCGCTTGACTTAACTGAACAAATTAATATGAAAAAAACGCTGGCTAGTCAAGCTGAAACATTAAGGAAATTAACACATTATGTGCCAGGTACACTTTACCAATTTAAACTTTATCCTGATGGTCGTTCGTCTTTTCCATACGCCAGTGAAAATATATATGATCTTTACGAAGTAAATGCTGAGAGTCTTATGCAAAATGCCATAGAAGGTTTTGTACGTCATCACCCTGATGACGAAAAAAAGATTTATGATACAATTCAAAAATCAGCTCAAACAATGGATGAGTGGTCGTGTGAATACAGGGTTAATTTACCGAATAAAGGGCTACGTTGGTTAGAAGGGCATTCAACACCAGAAAAATTAGCCGATGATAGTGTTTTATGGCATGGATATCTTATGGATATAACAGAGCGTAAAGCAACTGAAAAATTATTACTAAAGCAGCAAACAGTACTCCAACAACAAGCATATTATGATTCACTTACAGGCCTTGCGAACCGACGGCTTTTACTTGATAGATTAGGTAAAGCAATACAAAAAGGTACACGTCATACCTCCAAACTAGCCCTGTTATTTATTGATCTCGACAATTTTAAAGAAATTAATGACTCTTTAGGTCATGATGCAGGCGATAAAGTATTAATTGAGATCACATCTATATTAACAGCTATTATTAGATCCGAAGATACCATTGCAAGGCTTGGAGGTGACGAATTTACTATTCTTTTAGAAAATATTACCAATACTGAAAGTGTTGCAACGGTATGTAATAAAATACTGCAAAAGCTAGCTCATCCTATAAAAATTGATGGAAGCGAGTTATATATTTCATGCAGTATTGGCATAAGTTTATTTCCAGACGACGGCATAAAAGTTCACGATCTTTTAAAATATGCAGATTCTGCAATGTATAAAGCTAAAAGAGAAGGAAAGAATAACTTTCAGTTTTATGATACCAAACTGACAGAGCTAGCGACCGAGCGAGTTATTATGGAGACAGGATTACGATTAGCCATTAAAAATAAGGAATTAGAAGTTTATTATCAGCCTCAAGTTGATGGTCGCACGGATAAATTGATTGGGATAGAAGCACTTGTACGTTGGAATCACCCAACGATGGGGCTTGTACCTCCTGCTAAGTTTATACCAATTGCAGAAGCCACACCGCTTATTATAGACTTAGACAGGTTTGTTATGGAGCAAGCCATGACACAAGTTGCACACTGGTATGAAAAAGGGCTAAACCCAGGGGGACTAGCGCTCAACTTATCTGTTAAACAAATACAACAAAAAGATTACATTTCATCTATTCAATTGTTAATGAAAAAAATAAAATTTAAACCCTACTGGTTAGAGCTAGAAGTAACAGAAGGGCAGATTATGACTAACCCAAAGAAAGCGATAAAAACACTTCAAAAGATAAGAAACTTAGGGATAGACTTAGCTATAGATGATTTTGGAACAGGTTATTCATCATTATCATACTTAAAAAAATTACCAATAAATAAGCTTAAAATTGATAGAGAATTTATTAAAAACTTACCCGAAAGTAAAGAAGATGCAGCCATTACACAAGGAATAATTATCCTTACTAAAATTTTAAATTTAGACGTTATAGCAGAAGGCGTAGAAACAGAAGAACAAAAAAACTTTTTAATAGAGGGGGGGTGTAATGCTATTCAAGGCTATTTATATTCTAAACCTGTTACTGCGGTCGAATTGGAGGTTATTTTACAAAATGGATGTAGAATGCAATCTAATTCAAGGCAAAGAGTATATTGAAACTTACAAGCTAGTATTAATTTCACCTGTAGGTCGTATATGGACTCCTCAGGAAAGCAAGTTGTTTTCCTGATTAACGTTGTTAATTATTGAATACTTTTCAAATAAAGACCTTTAAAAACAGGGTGACAGTTAAGTATTAGCGTGCGTATATTCGGTCTAATCATGGAGAGTTACTCCTGACCTGTACGGCTATTGGCCGTGAACTCAACCTCCTTATCGGATTTTCGGCTTTAAAAGCCTCCAACCTACTCAGGTTTTGATTGAGCCGCTTACTCTACTGTTTTCCGTTGTTTACTCTTTGCTAATTATAAGATGGGTATTTTCAACACTTCAGGTTTTTGAATTCGTTTTTACTAGGCGATAGCTTGACGATATTCATTACCACTTTTCAACATTGCGGTTGCCATCCTAACCATTTGATTGGCGACAGCTACCACAACTTTGTTAAAACTTTTTCTTTCTAATAAATCTCGTATCCAACAACTTAATTTGTCCTTTTTATCTTTGATATGTATCACCACAGCTCTGGCTCCATTAACAAGCAAACTTCGAAGGTATGTGTCTCCTCGTTTTGTAATACCTAGTATTCGTACTGCTCCGCCTGTTCCTGTATGAGCAGGCACTAAGCCTAAACACGCACTGGCATCTCTTCCTCGTTTAAAATGACTGGCATTGCCTAATTTAGCAAACAGCATACTCGCACCTAACCATGCAACACTGGGTAACTTAACCAACCGCTGACAGGCGTCATTCTCTTTTGCTATTATTTCAATGTCTTGGGTGGCTTTAACAACAAGTTTTATCACTATTTTTAGCTCACAGTAAAGCTTGTCGATTATTGTAGCCGACCAAATTCCCATCGTACTTTTTTCCAAATTATTCATCGAACAATTTGGCAACATTTGGGCTAGTTTCCCAAGATCTCATCGTACGATATTGGCTGCTTGCCAAATTT